>MAAC01019049.1_pt1 | contig 32944 bp, 21 predicted proteins | sample 1115981 | NCBI WGS metagenome assembly MAAC01 (sample SAMN04961126, study PRJNA320927) | seawater metagenome | isolation source: sample BD02T64 sea water enriched with oil for 64 days | place: USA:Gulf of Mexico | collected 2013-07-27 | reverse complement strand
ATGGAGAATGGGCTGAGGCAAACAAAATTTCTCAGGCTTTAAATTCATTATCGTATCTGGATGCTCAGCCGTTGCTTATGGAATATCTTAAGCTTGCTATGGGAATTCATCATAATGATATTGCTGGAGGGCTTCGTACCTTTGGTAAGAAATTAACTCAACAACAAATTGATGATGTCCGTGCAAGATATATTCTGGCAAAAGAAAGACTTGAAGTTCTGGACTTAATAGGTTAAGCCTTTCAAATATTTAAAAGAAGTAGCTAACAAATCAGTAAATTTGAAAAAAAACATTTAAAAAATAAGTAAGGATGCAGCTTCAATCCTTAACACAAATAGAAAACATGTTAGAAATTAGACCTACATGCGAACATTGTAACAAGTCATTGCCATTTGATTCTCAAGAGGCAATGATTTGTACGTTTGAATGCACCTATTGTAAAGACTGTGTAGAAACAGTACTGCAAGAAGTATGTCCTAATTGTGGTGGTAATTTTACACAAAGACCAATTCGCCCCAAAACATTATTAGAAAAATATCCTGTATCAACAAAAGAGGTTTTTAAACCTGTTGATATAGAAACTCATTTAAAAAGAATACAAGCAAGATGATTACAGGAAAAAATTATGTAGGAAATGCACTTTCTGCAAAAGGAACAAAAACGTTTAAAACGTTTAACCCACAAACAAATACAGAAAATACTTTTGCAATAACAGAAGCAACTTCTGAAGAAATATCTCAAGCAGCTGAATTAGCAACATCAGCATTTCAAATATATTCTAAAAAATCTGGTAACGAAAAAGCTGCTTTTTTAAGAGCAATTGCAGAAGAAATAGAAGCATTAGGAGATACATTAGTTGAAGTGTATACTTCAGAATCTGGATTGCCAGTAGGAAGAGCACAGGGAGAAAGAGGAAGAACTGTTGGGCAATTAAGAGCATTCGCAACGCATATTGAAGAAGGTTCTTGGGTAAATGCAACTATAGATACCGCACAACCAGATCGTCAGCCAATGGCAAAAGGAGATTTGCGTAAAATGAATATTGCTTTGGGACCAATCGTGGTTTTTGGAGCCTCTAATTTCCCCTTAGCATTTTCTACAGCAGGTGGAGATACAGCGGCAGCTTTAGCAGCAGGTTGTCCTGTAATTGTAAAATCACATCCAATGCATGCAGGAACTGGAGAATTAGTGTCATCAGCAATCATAAAAGCAGCAGAAAAAACAGGAATGCCAAACGGTGTATTCTCTAATTTAAATAGTAGCGGAATTGAAGTTGGACAAGAATTAGTGCAACATCCAAGTGTTAAGGGAGTAGGTTTTACAGGAAGTATTCGGGGAGGTAGAGCTTTATATGATTTAGCGGCTCAAAGACCAGAACCAATTCCAGTTTTTGCAGAAATGGGATCGATAAATCCAGTTGTTTTCTTACCAGAAGCTTTAAATGAAAAAGCTGTTGATTGGGCAAAAACTTATGCAGGTTCTATTACTTTGGGAGCTGGTCAGTTTTGTACAAGTCCAGGGTTATTATTAGGAATTAAAGGAGCCGGTTTAAACCAATTTGGACAAACATTAGCCGAAGAAATTGTGAAGATTAAACCTTCTTGTATGTTACACCCAAATATTTTTGGTGCCTATGAGAGTGGTAAAACAACAGCGATTGCTCAAGACGGAATTGAAGTTTTAGCAAAGTTAAACGAAGATTCAGCATCTAATTATGGTCGTCAAATAGTTTCTAAAGTTGATGGAAATACATTTTTAAATAATCCAACATTACATCACGAAGTTTTTGGCCCATTTTCTTTAATTGTTGAATGTGAAGATGCAACTCAGTTAGAACAAATTCTAAATAAGTTAGAAGGACAATTAACAGGGACTATTGTAGCAACTAATACAGAAATTGAAGCAAATTCAGGGGTTGTTTCTGCACTACAAAATAGAGTGGGAAGAATCATTTTTAATGGGGTCCCTACCGGAGTTGAGGTTTGTCCGTCAATGCAGCATGGAGGCCCGTATCCAGCATCAACAGATGCAAGGTTTACTGCTGTTGGAGTTGACTCAATCAAACGTTGGGTAAGACCATTCAGTTTCCAATCTTGGCCAAATAATTTATTGCCAGACGAATTGAAAAATGAAAATGCATTGAATATATTAAGAAATGTTGATGGCGTAAAAACAACGAACAAGATATTATGAAACGAACATGAGTTTTTTTAATCAAAAAATACACCCAAGTGTATGATTAAACTAAATTCATGAGAGAACGTCACATGGTTCTTAAATTTTAAAATATTTTTCATCTACTTATAAAATTTTAATCAAATGAAAATAATCAAACTCTTTGGACTTATCCTTGTGCTAATCTTTATGGCTTGTAAAAAGACTTCGTCAATAGAACAATTAGAATTGTTAATTGCAAAATATGAAAAGTCCAGAGAGTATGGTTTTAAAAGAGGAGAATCGGTAGAAAGTACTACAAAATACTACGCTGCAGAATCAGAATTTGCTAAAAATTTAAAAACTGAATTAGAAGCACTTTCAAATGAAGGGTTGTCTGAAACAGATAAAATTTCAGCTGAATTATTGACCTTTGTTTTGCAAGATAAAATAGATCAACATGCATTTAAAATGTATTTGAATCCGATTACAAATGAATCGGCATTTCATTTGAATTTGAGTCGGATGGGGAATCGAACATTCAAAACCGAGAAACAAGTAAAAGACTATTTAGAGCAATTAGAAAACTTGCCAAAACGTATTGATTATAATATTTCATTATTAAAAGCGGGTGTGAAAGAAGGGGTTTCGCAACCAGTAGCAGTATTTTATGAATACGAAAAAACCTATGATAAACACATTATTTTTGATGTAACTAAAAGCGAATTTTATAAGCCTTTTTTAAAATTACCAGCAGGGCTTTCAAAGACATTTAAAGATTCTGTGATTGGCGTTGCTAAAAATTGCGTTCAAAAAAATGCAATAGATCAATACAAAAAAATTAAAAACTTTTTTGAAAACGAATATTTTCCAAATACCAGAAAAGGATTGGGTGTTTCAACGGTACCTAACGGGAAAGAATTTTACCAAAATAGAATCAATTTTTACACCACAAGTACAAAATATACAGCTGAAGATATTCATAATATTGGGCTGAAAGAAGTTGCAAGAATCAAAGCAGATATGATGAAAATCATTGCAGATTTAAACTTTAAAGGTTCTTTCGCTGACTTTTTAAAATTCTTAAGAACTGATGACCAGTTTTATGCTAAGACTCCAAAAGAGCTAATGATGTTTGCAAGAGATGTTTCTAAGAGAATAGATGCAGAGTTGCCAAAATTCTTTAAAACATTACCAAGAAAACCATATGGAGTAGTTCCTGTTCCAACTGCCATTGCACCAAATTATACATCAGGAAGATATTCAGGTTCTTATAGCGAAACAACAGCAGGTTTTTATTGGGTAAATACATACAATTTACCAAGTAGAACCTTATATACGATTCCGGCTTTAACCGCTCATGAAGCAGTGCCAGGGCATCATTTACAAATTTCATTAAACAATGAGTTGCCAAAAACAATTCCGGCTTTTAGAAGAGGTTTGTATTTGTCTGCTTACGGAGAAGGTTGGGGATTGTATTCTGAAACTCTGGCAGATGAGATGGGAATTTATACTACGCCTTATGAAAAATTTGGAAAGTTAACGTACGAAATGTGGAGGGCTTGTAGATTGGTAGTTGATCCAGGAGTGCATGCATTGGGTTGGACTCGCCAACAGGTATTAGATTATATGGCGGCAAATACTGCACTTTCTTTACATGAAGTAAGAACTGAAACAGACCGTTATATTTCTTGGCCAGGACAAGCATTATCATACAAAATAGGAGAAATAAAAATTAGACAATTGCGTAGAGAAGCAGAAGAAGCGTTGGGAGATAGATTTGATATTCGTGATTTTCATGAAATTATATTAGAAGAAGGGACCGTAACCTTATCAATTATGGATAAAAGAGTAAAAAGTTATATAGATAATAAAAATAATGAGTAGAAAAACATTTTTTTGTGTTGACGCACATACTTGTGGAAATCCAGTAAGAGTAGTTGCTGGTGGAGGACCAAATTTGGTTGGAGATACGATGAGTGAAAAACGTCAACACTTTTTAAAAGAATACGATTGGATCAGAAAAGGGTTGATGTTTGAACCTCGTGGTCATGATATGATGAGTGGAAGTATTTTATTTCCACCTCACAATCCAGCAAACGATTTTGCTATTTTATTTATAGAGACTTCTGGTTGTTTACCAATGTGTGGACACGGAACAATCGGTACCATTACTATTGCCATTGAAGAAGGTTTGATTGCTCCAAAAGTACCTGGTAAAATAAAAATGGAAGCTCCGGCTGGATTGGTCAATATCGAATATGGCCAAACTGGGAAAAAAGTTGATTGGGTAAAATTAACCAATGTAAAAAGTTACCTAGCTGCAGAGAATTTAACAATAGATTGCCCAGAATTAGGTGAGATAACTTTTGATGTTGCCTATGGAGGAAATTATTATGCGATTGTAGATCCGCAGAAAAACTTTTCTGGAGTACACGATTTTTCAGCAAGCAAAATCATTCAATACTCTCAAGTTGTGCGTGATCGTATCAACGAAAAATATCCAGATATGTTCATTCATCCAGAAAATGAAACCATAAGAGATGTAACACATATGTTGTGGACAGGAAACCCTATTGACCCAACTTCTTCAGGGAGAAATGCTGTTTTTTATGGTGATAAAGCCATTGATAGAAGTCCATGTGGAACTGGAACATCAGCAAGATTAGCCCAATTACACGCCAAAGGAAAATTGAAAAAAGGAGAACAGTTTATTCACGAAAGTTTTATAGGTAGTAAATTTATTGGTTGTGTAGAAGAAGAAACTACGTTAGATGGAAACCCGGCTATTGTACCAAGCATTCAAGGTTGGGCAAAAGTATTTGGATATAATAACATTATTATTGATGACGAAGATGATCCGTATGCACATGGTTTTCAAGTGATTTAAAATGATGAGCATAAACAAAAATGAAATTATAAAAAAGCATTGTTATACAGAACTTGCGTATCAAAGAATAAATAAAAAATTAGGAACAAGTTTTTCAAAAAAAGAAAGTGAATTGCTTCTAAAAAAGGTTTTAAAAGAAACAGGTTTAGAGGGATATGAAAAAAAAGGAAAGAATTTTTATATTTTAAATAAACAGCATAACATAAAAGTAACCATTAATTCAAATACTTTTAGAGTTATAACTGTTGATAAAATACTAATGAGTAAAATAAGTTATTAAATGTCAAAAGAAGTACTAATTATTGGTGGCGGAATTATTGGATTGAGTACCGCGTATTATCTTCAAAAAGAAGGACATCAAGTTACTGTAATTGATAAGTCAGATTTTACCAGTGGAGCATCTTATGTAAATGCTGGGTATATTACCCCAAGTCATATTGTTTCTCTGGCAGCACCAGGTATGATTACCCAAGGAATTAAATGGATGTTTAATTCGAGCAGCCCTTTTTACGTAAAACCAAGGTTAGATATTGATTTTCTAAAGTGGACTTGGGCATTTAAAAAATCTGCAAACGCAAAAAAAGTAGCCTCTTCAATTCCAGTAATTAGAGACATTAATTTATTGAGTAGAGATTTATATGAAGAGATAAAGGCGTCTAATGATTTTAATTTTCAGTACGAACACAAAGGGCTGATGATGTATTACCAATCAGATAAAGTAGGTGAGCATGAGTGGGAATTAGGAGAGAAGGCGTTAAAAGCAGGTTTGCATGCAGAGCATTTAACCTCTATGGAAGCGATTCGGAAATACGAGCCTACTGCAGATTTAAATGTAAAAGGAGCAGTCTATTTCGATTGCGATGCGCATATGACTCCATCCGATTTTATGCCAGAAATGGTAAAATATTTAAAGTCACAAGGAGCGCGAATTATAGCCAATGAAGAAGTGTTAGATATTGAGGTCAGCAATCATGTTATTTCAAAAGTTATCACTGATAAATCTACCTATAATGCTGATGAGGTTGTTTTGGCTGCTGGAAGTTGGAGTCCATTATTGACAAAAAAACTTGGAATTAAAATTCCAATTCAAGCAGGAAAAGGATATCGTATCAATGTTAAAAGGGAAACAAATATTACAATTCCGTCTATCTTGTGTGAAGCAAAAGTTGCAGTTACACCTATGACGGGTTTTACACGTTTTGCAGGAACTATGGAAATTGATGGAATTAACCATACTATAAATCCAGCGAGAGTAAATGCAATAGCAAATGCGGCTAAAAACTTTTACAACGGATTAGAAATTACGCAGTCAGAAAAAGAAGATGCAGCATGCGGTCTACGACCATGTTCTCCAGATGGATTGCCCTATATTGGTAAGTCGTCAAAATGTACTAATTTAACCATTGCCGCTGGTCATGCAATGATGGGGTGGAGTTTAGGTCCGGCAACTGGTAAATTGGTAACTGAAATTATTTCGAACAAAAAAACTTCACTAGATATATCACCATTTCACCCAGATAGAAAATTTTAAGTATGAGATACGAATCAATTCCAAATTCACTATTTATAAAAAATAGAAATAACTTCATTGCTCAAATGAAGCCAAATACAATTGCTGTTTTAACTTCTAATGATGTAAAACATAACAATGCAGATGATGTAATGAGCTTTACACAAAATAATGATTTGTTTTATTTGTCTGGAATTGATCAAGAAGAAACGATTTTAGTCTTGTACCCAGATGCTCATAAAGACGAAAATAGAGCGATTTTGTTTGTGACTGAAACCAATGAGCAAATGAAGATTTGGGATGGTGAAAAACTAACCAAAGAACAAGCATCTGTAGTGTCTGGTGTTGATAGAGTCGAATGGTCACAAGATTTTGAAATGACTTTGCAATACATGGCTTTTGAGGCTGATGGGTTTTATTTAGGTCACAACGAGCATCTAAAACGTTTAACAAAAGATCAAGAAACACAACAAGACAGAATGATTAAATGGTGCAAAGAAAAATATCCTTTGCATGAATATTATAGAGCTGCAAAAATCACTCGAGATTTACGCCCAGTAAAATCACAAGAAGAAGTAATACTAATGCAAAAAGCAGCAGATATTAGTGTCTCTTCATTCATTCGAGTATTAAAAGCATGTAAACCAACTATGAAAGAGTATGAATTGGAGGCCGAATTGACGTATAATTTAGTCAAGTCTGGAGCCTCACATCATGCATTTCAGCCCATTGTCGCATCTGGGGGAAATGCTTGTGCATTGCATTATAATACCAATGATGATGTTTGCAATGATGGTGAAATGATCTTGTTAGATTTTGGAGTTTGTTATGCAAACTACAACAGTGATACAACACGTTGTTTTCCTGTAAATGGGCAATTTTCAGAGAGACAAAAAGAAGTGTATAGCGCCGTTTTATATTGTTTGAAAGAAGGGGCTAAAATATTGAAACCAGGTGTTTCTCCTGCAGATTATGAAGCCGAAATGGCCCTTTTGGTAGAAGCAGAATTGATTAAATTAGGTTTATTAATAGCAGACGAGGTTGTTAACCAAGATCCGAAAAAACCATTGTATAAAAAATACTTTATGCACGGAACAGCACATCACATCGGATTAGATGTTCACGATGTAGGCTTGTATTCTAGGAATATTGAAGCAGGAATGGTCTTTACTTGTGAACCTGGAATTTATATCCCAGAAGAAGGAATTGGTTGTAGATTAGAAAATGATTATCTTATTACTAAAGAAGGGAATATCAATTTAACAAAGGCTATGCCTATTGAAATTGATGAGATTGAAGCATTGATGAATATTTAAAAAAAAAAGAGCATGAAAGGAATCGGAGGATCAACAATTGAAGCAGAATTAGAAGCTATTCAATCAACAGCACATTTAGTAATACCAATTCAGAAAGAAGAATTTCAACAGAGAATAGATAGAGCTTGCGAACTTATGCAAGAACAAAATGTACCAGCATTGTATGTACATGCAGGAACCAATCTGTTTTATTTTACAGGAATGAAATGGAATGCAAGTGAACGTATGGTTGGTGCTGTTTTGTTTCCGAATGGAAAACTAATCTACATAGCTCCCGAATTTGAAAAAGGTACTATTTTCGATTTTATGTTGATTGAAGGAGAAGTTGCTTGCTGGGAAGAGCATGAATCTCCATACCAATTATTTGTAGATACATTAAGTGAGAATGGAGTTGAAGAAGGAAAAATTTCAATAGATGAAGCAACACCATTTTTTGTTTTTGACGGAATTAGAAACTGTCAAGATGCATATCAACTAGTAAATGCAAAAACAATTACAGCTGGTTGTAGAATGATCAAATCTGAAGGAGAGATTGCTATTATGCAACATGCAATGAATATCACATTAGAAGTTCATAAAGCGGCAGCAAGAATTTTATATGTAGGGATTTCTGCCAAAGAAGTTACTGATTTTATCAATGAAGCACATATCAAACATGGAGCGCCAGCAGGATCTTATTTTTGTATTGTGTTGTTCGGAGTGGATTCCTCTTTCCCACACGGTGTGAAAACACCAAAAGATTTAGCAGAAAATGAAATGGTATTGATAGATACTGGTTGTATGTTACATGATTATATTTCTGACATTACAAGAACTTTTGTGTTTGGTAAGGCAAACGAAGAACAAACTAGAATGTGGAATATCGAAAAGGAAACACAACAAGCGGCCTATGATGCAGCGCAAATAGGGAATACCTGTGCGGATGTTGACAATGCTTCTAGAGTGATCTTAGAATCTCATGATTTAGGGCCAGATTATAAATTACCTGGTTTACCACATAGAACCGGTCACGGAATAGGTTTAGGAATTCATGAATGGCCATATATTGTTAGAAATGATCATACTATTTTAGAACCAGGAATGACCTTTAGTAATGAACCGATGATTTGCGTTCCAGATAAATTCGGAATTAGGCATGAAGATCATATTTATATGACTAAGGAAGGACCAAAATGGTTTACAATGCCAATGCACAGTATAGAAGATCCTTTTGGGATTGAGAAATAATATAAAACAAAAAGCGCAACTCATTTGAGTTGCGCTTTTTGTTTAGCACGAGGTGTCAGCTATGATTTTCCATTTGTCTTTGAATTTTTTAAAGATGATCATAAAAACACCGTTTGCATTTCCAACTTTTCTTGTCAAGTGGTATTCTCCCATTACATAATAAGAATCTTTTTCAATTTGAGTAATGTCATTGATTTTGAATTTCAAGGTTCCAGAATGATCTGGAGTTGGATACCCTTTTTTATAATTTGCTAAGGTTTTATCCCAACCATAAGTCAATCCACTACTTCCATAAAATTTTAGAGAATCAGATTTCCAATAGCCTTGCATAAACCCTTCTAAATCGTGTTTAGACCATGCCTTTTCTTGACTTTTTAGAATTGATAATATTTCTTTTTTGTCTTGTGTTTCACTGGTTGGAGTTTCGCAAGAATAGAATACGGCAAATGCAAAAAGGAGTACAAATAGTTTTTTCATGATTATTGCGTTTAATTTGTTGTAAAATGGGCTCTAGATACTTATTTTCTAGAAGGTGTTATTGTAAATGAATACGTATATGTTTTATTTGCGGGAATAGTATATTTTTTATGAACTAATCGTCCCCAAGAAGTATCTCCTCCAACACCCATTTGATTGAAATCTATATTCCATTGAATGGAGTTGCCGATTTTTATATCTGCACCATGTTTTTTAGTTACAGGCACCAATCCAGAAGCAGATATACCGCCTTCGTCCGAATTAAAATCGAGTTCTTTCATGGTAAATGGCCAAACGCTAGTATTGAATACGCTTTGACTTGTGGTTTTCAATTTGATATTTTGTGATTCAACTTGAGCCCAACGAACATCTGTTTTATTACCAGTTTCTTGCGGACGAGAATACACATGGAATTGTTCTTTTACTTTTCCAGAATAAATCCCAAGTTTTTGTCCGTTTTTTCGATCCCAATAACTTTCTTCTGGCCCTTTTCCATACCAAGAAACATCATTGAAATCTTTATTGATGTTGAGGTACATTCCTAATCGAGGAAGATTGGGTAAGTCTTTTTGTTTGGGTTTAAAAGAATAAATTACTGATAAATTACCAGAAAGATGTAACAAATAATTAACAACTACTCTTGCTTCATCATTTGGTAATTGATAGTCTACTTTAAAAGAAGTATAACCATCTTTTGTAGATGGTTTCTCAATGAGCCTTGCCTTATAATTATAACTTGCTTCTTGCCAAATTTTCGCCCACTTGTCCATTCCGTTTCCTAAATCATTATCGGTTGGTGGACGCCAGAAGTTTGGTCGAATTGGTTGATTGGTAATTTCTTTTCCTTCAAAAACCCATGAAGTTATTTCTCCCGATATTCCATTGATTTTTAGTTCAGTCTTCTTATTGTGAATTGTAAATTCAGTACTTGAATGGATGATTTTTAAAGCGTTTTTGTTCTCTTTCATGTACTGTACAACAGCTCCATGTTTTAAGGCAAATTGGTCCCATCCAATTTCGTGTCCTTTCAGAATTAACGCTGTTGCTGTTTTTTGAACCAAACTTACTTCTAAATAATATTCATTCTCTGGAATAAACATGTCAGGAATATCTCTGAATTTCATATTAACTGATGACTGTGGTTTTACATCAATAGTAATATGCTGTTTTTCAAAAACTACTTTCCCGTTTTTTAAGATTCTAAAACGCATTTCTTTATCAGAAAAATCTGCAAAGAAATTCTTGTTGGTAATTTTTATTGTTTGATTGCCTAAATATTGAAACTGAACTGGTTCATATACCTTTTTAACTTCAGATAAATGCGGATGTGGATTCCTATATGGATCCACCAAACCATTGTTTAAAAAGTTTCCGTCTGTTGGTAAATCTGGATGATAGTCGTGTCCGTATGCCAAATATGGTTTTCCCTTTTTGTCTTTGTACTCTAAACTTTGATCAACCCAATCCCAAATAAACCCACCTTGTAAGTTGTCGTATTTCTCAATGATATTCCAGTAATCTTGTAGATTTCCGACAGAATTTCCCATGGCATGTGCATATTCAATCATAATAGATGGCTTGTCAGAATTCGACTTTCCATGCTTTGTTAAATATTCAGGTTTTGGATACATCGGACAATATAGATCTGTATAATCTTCTTTTCCTGCAGGCTCATATTGCACAATTCTGTTGTTGTCTTGAGCTTTTAACCATTTGTAAGTTGTTCTAAATATTTCTCCTTCTCCAGCTTCATTTCCTAAAGACCAAGAATAGATAGAGGCATGATTCCTATCTCTATAATACATACGTTTTGTGCGCATCATGTGTGCCGGTAACCAACTCATTTCGTTACCAATTTGAGTATTCTTATCTATAGCTAACGGATGACTTTCTATATTTGCTTCATCAACCACATACAAACCATATTTATCACATAAATCTAACCAATAGGGATCATTGGGGTAATGCGCAGAACGCACTGCATTGATGTTGTTTTGCTTCATCAATTGGATGTCTTTCTCCATAGATTCTTTAGACACTACATGTCCTGTAAAAGGATCTGTTTCATGTCTGTCAACACCTCTGATATAAATTGGTTTTCCGTTGATTAAAACTTGAGAGTTTTTAATCTCTACACGTTTAAAACCAATTTTATTTTTGATAAATTGATCATCTAAAGAAATTTGTAAATCATATAGATTTGGAATTTCAGCGGACCAAGATTTTACATTTTTAATGGTTTTATTAACCTTAAAATCGATACTCGTATTCGCTGGGATTTTTAATTGTTGCGTTCCTCTAAAATTATTTTGTAGAATGATGGTCAATTCTTTAGAAACATCTGTATCAGTATTATTTGTAATTGAAATCGTTCCGTTAAAAATTCCATTTGCATACGAATCATCCAAAGTGGTTTTTGCATGATAATCAGAAATAAACACTTTTGGTCTCGAATATAAATAGACGTCACGTTCAATTCCGCTCATTCGCAACATGTCTTGACTCTCTAAGTAACTAGCATCAGACCATCGGAACATTTGAAGCGCAATTAAGTTTTTACCTTCTTTTAAATATTTTGTAATATTAAATTCAGCCGGAGTTTTACTTCCCTGTGAATACCCAACATATTCTCCATTAATGTATACATACATTGCTGATTTCGCTCCTGCAAAATGCAAGACAATGTCCTGTGATAAGAATTCTTTATCAAGAGTTATTTCCTTACGATAGGTTCCAACGGGATTATAATCTGTGGGCGCATCTGGCCATTGTGTTGTAAACGGATATCGTTCATCTAAATAAATTGGGTGCCCATAACCTTCAACTTCCCAGTTGGCTGGAACAGGAATTGTTTTCCAATCAGAATCATCATAATTTATATTCTGAAATGTTGTTGGTCGTTTTTTAGGGGCCTTTACCCAATTAAATTTCCAGTCTCCATTTAAGCTATAGAAACGATTTGAATTTTCTTTATTTTCAATGTCTTTACTTTCAAAAGCAAAAAAGGTAGCTCTTGGGGCTAATTTATTTTCTTCAAATAGTTGATGATTGTAGTGATTCTTTTGTGCTGCTATTGGTGTCAGTTTTTCTTGGTTACAGCTTGAAATAATAGTTGCAAAGCAACATAGAATTAGAATTTTTTTAATCATTGGTTTCGGTTAAAAATAAATTAGCAATTAGTTTAGTTGTGACAGCTACATGTTGGCACTGTAAAGCTGTTTGTTTTTAAATTTAAAGGAACTCCTTGGTTGTAGTTTCCACTTTCCCAATAAAAAGGACTTCTTTTTTTGTTGTAATTTCCAACTTCATTCATCGTAGAAGTTTCATACAGTCGCCCGTTAATCATTGTGTAAATTACGGAGTTAGAGTTTTGAATGTTTTCTAAAGGATTTTTATCTAAGACAATAATGTCGGCTAGTTTTCCTGCTTTCAAAGAGCCCAATTCGTCAGCAACACCAATATATTCGGCCCCATTTATCGTTGCAGCTTTTAAAGCTTCTGAATTAGACATTCCACCCTGTTGTAGCATCCATAATTCCCAGTGAGCACCTAATCCTTGTAATTGTCCGTGTGCACCTAAATTAACTTTAACACCTAGATTTGATAAGTCTGTTACCGTTTTAGAAGTTAAGATATGACCATTTTTATACTCTTCTTTTGGAATCATTAAACGATGACGAGAACGTGTGTCAACTACATGCCTTGGTGTATATTTTAATAATTTTTTATTCTCCCAAACATTAAAGTTCTGATACCATTGATATTCTCCACTCATTCCGCCATAATTAACAATCAATGTAGGAGTGTATCCAGTTTTACTATTTTTCCATAGTGATAAAACATCTTTGTAGACTGGTGCAACCGGAATATTATGTTCGATACCCGTATGACCATCGAAAATCATAGACATATTTGAATAAAAGTTTGAACCACCTTCTGGTACTACATTTACGCCTAATTCTTTTGCTGCTTGCATAATTTGCTGACGTTGTTCTCTTCTAGGCTGGTTGTAGCTTTTTACCGATTTAGCACCAAATGCTTTGGTTCTAGCGATTGCAAAACGTGCATCCTCTAAATTGTTTACTACGGCTTTAAAATCTCCTTCTGCACCATATAAAATAAATCCGGTTGAAAACATTCTTGGCCCAACAAGAGCCCCTTTTCTTTGAAGTTCTTCTAATGTAAATGCAGCAGCAGTATTCACAGATGGATCATGAGAAGTGGTAATTCCAAAAGCTAAATTCGCATAAAATTGCCAATGTTTTTGTGTACTTAAACCATTTCTAAAGGCGCCAACATGAGCATGTACATCAACAATTCCTGGCATGATCGTTTTACCTTTCATATCGTATACTTTTGCATCCGAAGGAATTTTTACTGAACTAAATTTCCCGATTTTTTCAATCTTGTTCTTATAGATAACGATGGTTCCATCTTCAATCACTTTATCGTTTTCCATTGTGATCAATCGAGTATGTGTAAAGGCAATTCTACCTTCGGGAACATCAGATTTGGAAGTTAATCCAATTTTGATTCCTGAATTAGTACTCGTAGTTAAATTGCTTTTTGCAAATGGATTTGTAGTATTGTTTACAATGTTTTTTGTGAAATATTCATCTCCTAATGTCCAATGAACTTTATCATTTGATTTTGACCAATGTAAATTGATACCCGCATTTTTAGACAAACTCTCTACATTGAAAGATTTGGTGTTTGCATCTAAATTAATTTCACTTCCATTATGTACAAAAGGAGCAATGTATAATTTGTGTAAATGAATAAATGCAACCCATTTGTTGTCTTTACTAGGTACTAATCTGTTTGCTAATTTAGACTTGAAATGTGTTTTTTCGTTCTTTCCGTTTAAGTCAACACTTTTTAAGCGTTTTGTTAATCCACCAAAGAACGAACCTCCAGTTTGAAAGAAAATTCTTTTGTTATCTGTAGAGTATGTTGGAAACTCTCCATTGTCTGAAATTTTCTTAGCATTGCTACCATCAAATTTCATAGTATATATTCCTGTTTTCTTCGTGTAATCATATCCTTGGTCTCCATTTCCACCTTCTTTTCTAAAAGTAATTTCCCCTCCAGTATTGTCATATGAAGGAGTTCTGTAAATTCCTTTTTTAGAAGTCAATTTTTGCAATGCTGAACCATCCGTTTTTACTTTGTAAATAGCACCAAGGTTAGCATCATTCCAGGTTACAAAAACAATGAATTTACCGTCAGGAGAAAAACTAGGTTCTGCTTCAAAATCTGTTAGTTTGGTAATTCTTTTTGGAGTTCCGTTTGGTAACTCTTTTTTGTAAATATGTCCTAAAGAAGTAAAAACTATAGATTTCCCATTAGGAGAAGTTTGTACATTTTTAATCATTTTAGAAGTAAATGATTCTTGAAAAACTTTCCTTTTTACACGATGTGTTTTAGCGAGTTTTATTTTTTCTTTTACTTGAAATGGGATGTTTGTAACTTGTTTCGTATCAATATTAATTTTGTTGATTTTTCCTCCACTCCAAATAATGATGTCTTTATTGTTTTGTAACCATGTAAAATGTGGGTACACTCCAAATACCGCCCAAGCTTCTTGCTGGTCTTTACTTAAACTTTGTGTTACTGGCCATTCTTTACCAGTTTCTAACTCGTGAATATATAATGCTGTTTTTGTTCGAATTCTTTTAATGAAAGCTAACAACTTTCCGTCTTTAGAAATAATAGGTCTTGCAGCTCCACCAGGTCCGCCAGTTATCTGTTTTGTTTTTCCAGTCTTAAAATTATATTGTTTGATAACATAAATCTGTTTGTTTGGATCTTTATTATATTGAAAAAATCCTCCAGGATACATGTCTTCTGCATAGTACAAATATTTTCCGTCTGATGAAATTGACGGGTCATTTACATCTTGCTGATCATTTTTTCTTTTGGTTAACTTCAACCCTGCCGACCCAGAAAGTGGATATTGCCACATTTCTCCTGCACCAACAGATCGAGTAGAGGTATAATGTTTACGAGCAATTAATGACTTCCCATTTGCTGACCAAACAGCATTGTTCAGCAACCTAAATTTTTCTTTTGTGATTGACTTCGCGTTTTTTCCGTCAGTAGTCATTACCCAAATGTTATTCCCTCCTTCAGCATCACTAGTAAAAGAAATGTATTTCCCGTTTGGACTAAATCTTGGTTGTACTTCATAAGCCAATCCAGAACGTAGTTGCGTTGCTTTTCCTCCGGTAATTGGCATTGAATAAATATCTCCTAATAAATCAAAAACGATGGTTTTTTCATCTGGACTTACATCTAAATTCATCCAAGTACCTTCATTGGTATTTAAATTGAAAGAATTGTATTTCCAATCTTTATGAGGATTGTTTACATCCCATTTGGTACTTTTTTTTACTGTTTTCTTTTGAGCAAAAGAAACAAGTGAAATAGAAAAAGTTAGTAATAATACTAGAATTTTACGCATAACAGTGGTGTTTAATTTTTATAAGTTTATAAATGTAATACTTATAATTAACTCTCAAGCCTCATGAAATCTTCTGCAAATATTTTTCTAAGATAAAAGAGCAATTCTTCTGCATTTTCTTTAGTGAATACAATCGGTGGTTTGATTTTTAATACATTGTAATCTGGGCCATCTGTACTCATTAAGATACCATGATCTTTCATTCTATTTGCTAAATAATCTGTTTGTGCGGCTAGCGGGTTTAATTCAGCATCAACCAATTCAATTCCAAGAAATAATCCTTGTCCACGAATATCTCCAATAATTGTAAATTGGTTTGAAAGGGTATGCAATTCTGATTTCAAATATTCACCAACTTCTAATGCATTTTCTTGTAATTTGTCTTGCTTAACTGTTCTTAGAACTTCAGTAGCAATAGCACAAGAAACAGGGTTTCCTCCAAACGTATTAAAATATTCCATTCCATTTGCAAACTTGTCTGCAACTTTTTGTGTACAAGCAACTGCAGCTATTGGATGTCCGTTTCCTAGTGGCTTTCCAATGGTCACAATGTCTGGAATTACATCATGTAATTGAAACCCCCAAAATGCTTTTCCGAGTCGTCCGCAACCAACTTGCACTTCGTCTGAAATACAAATTCCACCAGCTTTTCTTACTGATTTATATGCTTGCGCTAAAAATCCTTCAGGTAATTCAATTTGACCTCCACAACTTATAATTGGTTCTATGATAAAACCACCAACATTTCTTCCTTTTTGTTGAATGTTGTCAATACATTTTTGAACTTCTTCTGCATATTTTGTTGCAGCATTCTCATCTCTGTATTTACCTCTAAAAGTATCTGGTAAAGGGAATATTTGTGTATGTTCTGGAGCTCCATGTCCACCTTTTCCATCAAATTTGTATGATGAAATATCAATACACATATTTGCATTTCCATGATAACCAACTTCACTGGCAATTATATCTTTTTCTCCGGTAACAGCTTTTACCATTCGTATAGCCAGTTCGTTGGCTTCACTACCAGAATTTACAAAATGCAACACATTTAATTGAGGTGGTAATGTTTCAATTAATTCTTTAGCTAACTCATTAATATTCTCATGTAAATATCTTGAATTGGTGTTGATCAGGGCCATTTGATTCTGACCCGCTTTTACTACATTGTAGTTTTCGTGACCAACATGAGCAACATTGTTAACGGTGTCTAAATACTTACGTCCAAATTGATCCATTAAGTACTGCCCAGCTCCACGAACCATTTTAATGGGGGTTTTGTACTGTAGACTTAAACTTTTACCTAAATGCTGTTTTCTATAGTTGATGATTTCATCATTTGTAAGTGATGTGTTCTCTAATAATGCTTCAGATTTAAATAGTAAGTTTGGGTTTGGACACACACTTTTCCAAACATTTATTTGACTTAAATAAGCAACGCCAGGATAATCAATATGATAATCAAAAAGAGACAGTAATACCTGAAAATGTAAATGTGGTGCCCAATTCCCATTTTCAGTATAATTGCCTAAAATTGCAATTTGTTCTCCTTTTAGAATACGATCTCCAACAGTATGCTTTAATACACTCTCTACGGTGTTGTGACCATATAAAGTGTAAAATTCTACGTCTTCTATTTGATGTTTTAAAACAATCAAACCACCATATTCTTTGTCACCAGCATCGTTAACAGCAATCACTACTTTACCATCTAAAATGGCATGAACAGGTGTGTGTGTAGGCAACCAATAGTCGATTCCTAAATGAATAGATCTGCTTTGTTTCCCGTTATTTCCGACCGTGTCATAAGCAGTTGAAGTATATAAAGCTCTTGGTTCTAAATAACCACCAGAAATAATTTTATTTGGAACCTCTTTTTGAACCTGTTCAATTCTAAATTGCAGCATGTCGATATTATTGAATTCTTGCTGATGTCCAATAAACTTACTCGAAACACTCATGTCTATATGGTGTACTTCATTTTTATGGATGGTAGGAAATAATTCAGTTAGGGAGAAATTGTTTTTTGATGTCCAGCTGTTGAATTTTTCTTCATTTGGATGTGCAGAGAAATCACAAGCTGCTCTAAAAGAATATTCAGCAAAATCGGGATGAATTGCTTTCCATTTTTTTAAGATTTGCCAAGAAGGTTTTTCACTGATTAATAAATACTCATTATTTGGTTCTTCAATTTTATTGATGGCAGACTTTGTAACAGAAATCACCAAACGCATGGCAATTGCATTGTATAAGTGAGCCAGCTCTTTTTCTTGTAACGAGAATGTTGAATGGTATCCTTTAACAATTGGTAAAGCTGCATTTAAAGGATCGGGATGATTTATGTTCGTATAACATGCAATTGCTAGATCATTGATAATTTGTGTGTGAATTGCATCTCCATAATCTATTGCGGCTTTTACTGTTGGATTGATGAGCTCTTCTGAAACAATGACATTGTTATCATTTGCATCGTTATGAACAACAGATTTTCTTAATAAATCGTAGGATGGTTTCTTAGCTTCAAATTGTTCTTGAAAATAACTGATGATTTCTTTTTCTTCATTTGAAAATAAATGAATATGCTCTTTTGTCCAAAGAGATTGTGCTACATCCCAAACAAAATCTCGTTCTGCTTCTGTGTGTTCAAATCCTTGTAATGCTTGTGTTAATAAACCACATTGCTCACCTAAACTAAACCTTAAATTATCTAATTGTGGATTCACAGAGCTCCAAACTCTTCCTGAAACCCAAGTTAACAATCGTACTTTTCGCTCATTACCAAAAGAATCGGTTATAGTAGATGTTGCAGTGTTGCTTTTGTCTTTAATCACTTTAGGAGCGATTAATTGTTGCCCATTGGCTTCAACATGCTGCAATAATTGTTGTTGAAAATCTAAATAGTTTTCATCTTCGTTTGGACGAGATATTTTTAAAATATATCCTTCTGAATCAGCAACCTTGATCCTGAAATTAAAATCTACTTCACCTGGAAGAGCAGTGGCAGTTCCTATAATACCATAAAGGTTAAAGAGGATTTTTTCTGCTTGGTCTGTTGCTATTTTTATTTGATTGTACTCCATTTAATTTTTTTGTAATAACATAATAATATGAGCTGCACTCCAACTAAAGTTCTGTGCGTTCAATCCTTTTCCTGTTAAAGGATGGTAGTTTTCTCTGATAGATTTTCCTTTTCCTAAAACCCCTTCAGCTCCTTTTATAATTTGAATAGTTGCTTTATCTGCATCTTCATTAAATCCATAATTACGTAAGCTTTTTACACCAAAATATGCTTGATCTAACCAATTTGGTCCTCGCCAATACCCTTTTAAAGGATTGAATTTTTCATGGTCAGCACTCATTGTTTGAAACGGAACTTTGGTGTAGAATTTCGTAGGATTCATCATCTTGTTTTTAACGGCCTCTGCTTGTTTTTGTGTAGCAGCCTTTGCCCACAATGCTGTCCATCCTTCACTGCCTTCTCCTTTTATAAATGTTTTTCCATCCAAGGTAGTGTCGTAAAACCAGCCATCATTTGCATCATAAAACTGGGTTTGAATTTTTGCTTTTAAACTGGCTGCCTCTTTTGTGAAATTTTGTGCATCTTTTTTATTTTGTAAAACTGTTGCTAGTTTTGCTAGGTAAATTTTTTCAGCATATAAATAGGCATTTAAATCTACGGATTCTTGATCAATTGAATAGGCACCTTCATCGTTTTTTACAATTTTAGAATTGTCAAAACGAATGGCATTATCCATACCGCTTTCCCATTTAGCAGCAATTAAACTTCCGTCTGTAGAACCGTATTCGCACAGGCCATCTTGATCATGATCTCTTTTGTTGTACCACCATTCATGATACAGTTTAAGTTTTGGATACATGTATTTTATAAATTCAATATCAAGGTCTTTATCGTAGATTTTTGCAACTGCCCAAACTGATAAGGGAGGTTTTGTATCTCTATAGTTGTGTTTCTCAATTGAGATATCTCTAAATACACAATCAACTATAAACCCATCTTCGCTTTGAAAATCAAACATGAGTTTCATTTGATTTTTTGCCAATTCAGAATTGTAAAAAGACAGGCCAACGGCATGTTTCCACGAATCCCAAGACCAAAAACCATTGAACCACTTATAATGATAACTCGGAAACAAACCTTCATTCTTGATTTCACCAGCTCCAATTCGCCAATTGTTTTGTAAGGTTAAATGTGATTTGGCCAATACTTGAGCATATTTATCATTAGAAAATTGTTGTTTTCTGTTTTCAATAAGTAAACCTAATTCAGCGTTTTTTTTCGATTTACGAGCTTCTAATACTGTTTCAAAATTTGAATTGGAGATTGATTTCAATTCGTCTTTCCAAGAGTATTCTTTGAAAATGAATGTTTGTGAAATTGTAAACTGTTTTGTCTCGTTAGGTTCTAAATCAATACTAATTTTATCAGAAAAATATGTGCTGTCAGTCGATTTGAGCAACACTTTTTTAGGGAAAATAACATGACCGATGGCATCTGTTTTAGATGATTTTATGGTTAGTTGGTTGTTGTTTGTTGAAAGCTCCAATCCATCGGTCAATAATGCTTTATTTTTAAAATGATACTTGATTGTTTGTGTTGATGTACTTGTATTCTTTAATGTCGATTTTATAATAGCTGTATGTCCAGAAGAAAACACTAACTGTTGTTTTAGTTCTAGATTGTCAGACGTAAAAATTTGTTCTAAATGACTATTGAAACTTGTAGTGGTATGAGAATTCCAATTGGTGTTTTCTATAGCTAAGTTGGTTAAAGAAGTACTAGCCCAAATCCCGTTTTGTTGTGTCATTAAAAAAGGTCCAGAAAATCCTGTCACATTTGAAATTGAATCAGGAAAACTATACCCAAACCAAGCACCTTGATCTGAAAACATCAATCCAGATTTGTCAAATTTATGTGTTGGTGTTATTTGATAGTTCAATATATTCTCACTGAATTGTAAGTAGTCTTTTTGTTCTTCTTTAATGCAGCTAAAAAAGAGAGTTGCTGTTAAAAATAATATTAAGGTTTTTCTCATGTTGTTATTTCTTGTGCTTCTATTTAGAGGTTTTTTTATATAGAATTCCTAAAAATTAGGTGATTTGTGTTTTCTATTTGGGAAAATTCCTTGTTGAAAATAATTTCAGCTAATTTTTCTCCCATCTCATTAAAATCGGTAGAAATGGTTGTAATTCCTCCTTCTACAATCTCTTTTAATAACGTGTCATTGTATGAAATAATTCCAATGTCAGTGGCAATATTTAATTGTTGTTCTTTCATCTTTTTGATGATTTGAATCAAGTCTCGATCTTCAGGGATTAAATAAATTTCACCTTTTTGAAGCGTCCTATTCTCGCTATTGGAAATTACCTCATTTGTCATTTGATGTTCTTCGCAGAAATCATAAAAGCCATCTCGCATTTCTTTCGGCTGTTTGTCTTCGTTAAAGATGAAAACGATTTTACGGTACTTAACTAATTTTGTAAAACACTCATTCAATGCAGATTTAATATCTTTTCTGAAATTTTGATAAATTGTTTGATATTTTGACAGTTCTTGGTGGGTTTGATCTAAAATATAAACTTTCTCTTTTGGTAGTTTATCTATAACCAGATTTGTGTCGGCTAAATTAGCCGGCATAATTATATAATGATTATAATTTCCTATGTTATCGTAGATGTGTTTACTAAAGACATCGTAATTGAAATGGTGGAAATAGATGTCAACTTCAATATTAGGGTTCAGTTTTTTTAAAAAGGATTTATATAGAATTTCTTTAAAGGCATTAAGTTCGTCGAAAAGTAAAAATATCTTTTGTGATACTTCAATGTTTTCTCGTTTTATATAATACCCTTTTCCTGGAATTGATTGTATTATTCCTCTAACTTTTAAATCATTGTATGCGAGTAATACCGTGTCTCTTGATAATGAAAAACGGAACTTAATACTATTTATCGAAGGGAGTTTATCTCCCTTTTTTATTTTTCCATTTACAATAGATTCTTCAAGGGAAGCAATTATTTGCTTGTACTTAGGTACGCCTGAATTTTCTTTCACTAGGATTATACTCATGCAACAAATATATAATAATTAATTTAATACAAACTGGTAGGTACTAGTTGGTTTATTGAGAAATTACATATAGTTTAGCCCCATGTCTGAATGGGGAATGGTTTAAAAAGTGTTTTTAAGTTGTTGTTTTTTAGTCTGTTAATGTTTTTTGTGTAATTAAATAATAAGTAAGTATGAAAACAAAAAAAAATAGAAAAGGTGTTTATTTACCTAAATTTTCTTTTCTTAAATTATTAACATTTTTAATCGTCATTGGTTCTGCAGTTAATTCTTATGGGCAAGATGCTAGAAGTGTAAAAGGAAAAGTTATTGATGATTTAGGGTCAGGAATTCCCGGAGTTACAATTACTGTAAAAGGAAACGACAAAAAAGGTGTAGAAACTGATTTTGATGGTAACTATACAATTACAGGACTTAGTGAAACATCAATATTAATATTTAGATATTTAGGATTTGAAACAAAAGAAGTACTTGTAGCAAATCAAAAAGAAATTAATGTAACCTTAATAGAAGATTCATCAATATTAGATGAAGTAGTTGTAGTTGGTTATGGTACTCAAAAGAAAAGTGACGTTACTGGAGCAATCGGACAAGTAAAAGCAAAAGAATTGACTCGTGTGGTTACTACAAACCCAGTTGATGCATTGCAAGGACGTGTTTCTGGTGTTACTGTTACTTCTTCTTCTGGTAGCCCAGGTTCTGGTGCAGATATCTTAATCAGAGGTATTGGTAGTTTTGGGAGTAATCAACCATTATATATAATTGATGGTGTACAAGCAGATCCATATTTTATTGACGCAAAGAATATTGAGTCAATTGAAGTGTTAAAAGATGCAGCCTCTGGAGCAATTTATGGTACAAGAGCAGCAAATGGTGTCGTCTTGATTACTACAAAAAAAGGAAAAAAAGGAGCTACAAAAATAGAAGTTGAATCATCTATCAGTATCAATACAGCTAGAAAAGAGTTGAACTTATTGGATGCTAATGGATATGTAAGTGTACACAAGCAAATGTACGAAAATGCGGGTGTGGCTTTACCACAATATGTAACAGCACCTTCAGCAGTAAATACAAACTGGGTTGATCAAACTCATAGAGATGGTCAGTTGAACTTACTAAATGTAAGAATGAGTGGTGCATCAGAGAATTTTAATTATAGTGCCGGTACTAGTTATGCAGATGAAACAGGATTGTTGATAGGCTCAATGTTTACCAAAAAAGGAGTGTATGCTAACTTAGGGTTTACAAAAGATAAGTTAAAAATTAATACGAGTTTAAATTACAGTGAAACTTATAGAGAAAATCAAAAATTCTCTTTGAGAGAAACCTTTCAAATATCTCCATTAATCCCAGTATTCGACTCATCTAAGCAATCTGGATATGGTTATAGAGATGGTGATTTGCCTGATCACAGAAATCCAGTAGGAGAAGATTTCTTTAGAAAAGGATATACGAAGTTGAAATACTTTTTAGGGAATGTTAATGTGAGCTATGAAATTTTAGACAATTTAACAGCTAAAGCAAATTATTCAGTATCAAGTTTATCAAACTATTCATATAGTTTTCACGAAGCATTCAGAGTAAGAGATGTGCAAGAACAAGGAAATGAATTTGCTTTTGTCTCTGAGTATAATAATGAGTTTAGAAGAATAAATCAAGAATACACATTAAATTACAAACTAGAATTAGGTAAGAATAATTTCAATTTTTTAGCAGGTTATCAAAGAATCTCTGAGCCTTTCAAGGAAACTTATGTGCAAGCAGAAGGATATAAATTAGATGATGACGGAAATAAAATTCCAGCGACTATTTTAGATACTAGTTTTAATACATTAAATGCTTTTAATGATGGAACTTATTCAGGTAGTGGTACCAATGCTGAATATAGTTTGGTCTCTCAATTTGGTAGAGTGAATTATTCCTACGATAATAAATATTTGTTTCAAGCGAGTATTCGTAGAGATGGAAGCTCAAAATTCGGAAAGAATAACAAATATGGAGTCTTTCCTTCTTTGGCTTTAGGATGGAAAATTACTGAGGAAGAATTTATGAAAGATCAAGATATTTTTGATTTTCTAAAATTGCGATTTAGTTGGGGGCAAGCAGGTAATGACAGCGCTTTAGGGTATTATGATTATGTTGCGCTAATTTCTCAAGGGAAAAGTCAAAATAACGGTGGATATGTTTTTGGTGATCCACAAACTTCATATCAAGGTGGTATTGCTAGAACTTTACAAAATGATGATTTACAATGGGAAACCAATGTGTCTTCAAATTTTGGATTGGATTTTACAATGTTAAACCACTCTGTTAAAGGGTCGATGAATTATTACAACACTTCTACAGAAGATCTATTAATTACAAAAGTTGTATCTCCAGCAGCAGGAATTAGAAGTCCAGTTGTAAACGTAGGTGAATTTGTAAATAAAGGATTTGAGTTTGAGTTGGGGTATACCAATAGCAAGAATGAAATAAACTATGCTGCATTTGCAACATTTACAACAATTAATAGTGAGGTAACTCAATTAAGCAGCAATGATCAGGTATTGTATGGAGCTGGATTAAAATTTGGTTCTGATCATTTTGTGAACCAAACAAAAGTAGGGTACGAACCTGGAGCTTATTTTTTACCTGTCGCAAATGGAATTTTTCAAAACCAAGCAGAGGTTGATGTTCATAGTGTAGGAGGAAGTTTAATACAACCCAATGCAGCTCCTGGAGATGTTCGTTTTGTAGATCAAAATAACGACGGTGTTATCAATACTGATGATGAAATATATAGTGGTACAGCGATTCCGAAATTTGAATATAGTTTAAATTTATCAGCAGATTATAAAGGATTAGATTTCAATATCTTCTTTCAAGGAGTCGGTGGAAATAAAATATACAATGGAAATAGCTTTCAGTCTCTAGGATTGGATAGTGGAAGAAACTTTGAAGCACAAGCATTAAATGCATGGACACCTTCAAACACGAATACTTCAATTCCAAGAGCAGTTCTTGGAGATCCTAATCAAAACAATAGAGCATCTACACGTTTTCTTGAAAGCGGAGCTTATTTAAGAATTAAAACAATTCAATTAGGATATACCTTACCAACTGGCTTATTAGACAAATTAGAATTGGATAAGTTAAGAGTATATGTTACAGGACAAAACCTGTTTACATTCACCAATTACAGTGGTTTAGATCCTGAAGTTGGAGGAAGTATTTTATCTAGAGGTATTGATAGAACACTATATCCAAAATATAAATCGGTGATTTTAGGAGTGCAATTTCAATTTTAAAATTTTAAACAATGAAAAATATATATAAAATAGTTGTAGCTTCTTTTTTTGCAGTTACTATAATCGCTTGTGAAGACGATGCTTTTATTGAGCAGACATCTCCAGATCAACTAACGTCAACTTCATTTTGGAGAAATGCAGAAGACGCGCAGTCTGGACTAACAGCAGTGTATTCAGAATTAGAAGCAAGAAGTAATTTTTGGGATGGATGGCAAGAAGGTAGATCTGTTGTAGAATATTTTAGATCAGATTATGCTTTGCCTGGGCCAGATGCTACTAATTATGGACATTGGATGTCAATTTTTAATTTTAACTATACCAATGGGCATACATTTTTAAATGTGCTTTGGACTACGAATTATAAAGGGTTAAATTTTGCCAATCAGGTAATTACGAAAGTTGGAGAAATGACATCTGAGCAAATTTCAGATGAAGAAAAAAAACAAATCATTGGTGAAGCGACTTTCTTAAGAGGATATTACCATTTCAAATTATTAACCTTATTTGAGCAAATAGTAGTTAGAACTGAAATGATTTCTCAAGAATCAATTGATAAAGCGTTGTCTAGTAGAAAAGAGACTTGGGATGTGATTATTAAAGATTTTCAAGACGCTGAAACAATGTTAGGAATTGTTGGAAACACTCCAGCTGGTAGAGCAACTAAAGGTGCAGCATTAGCATATTTAGGAAAAGCCTATATGCATAAAGCAGGTGACGCTACATCTTCTGATGGAGCCGATTTTGGAAATGCAGCAGCAGCATTTAAAAAGATAGTTGATGGCAATGTTGGAACTTATGATTTAGACCCAAACTTTTTAAGTTTGTTTAATGGTGAAAATGAAAATAATCAAGAATCAATTTTTGAACTGCAATTTAAAAGTGGTGATGCAAATTCTTGGAATGCTACTAGATTACACGCTTTTGTAGGTGATTGGTCTCTTGGTGGATGGGGAGGAATTGAAGCAAATCCTGCAATTGTTACCGAAATGAAAACTGAAGGGATGATTGCTACTACTGGGCGTTATGATAGCAGATTATACGGTTCAGTGTATTTTAGAGATCCTTTCTTTAATGATACAAATACCAATGAAATGCAAGGCTACACTTGGGATCAGTTGATGGATTGGCAATATGGTAGTACTTATGATAATCATGCGTATTTTAGAAAATGGTTGCCAAATTATGTGTATAACAATTCTTACGTTGGAGTAAATGTTGTTCTTATGCGTTATGCAGATGTGTTATTAATGTATGCTGAAGCATTAAATGAAACAGGAGGTACACCTGAGGCGATAACTCATATTAATAAAATAAGAGCTACGCATGGTGATATGCCTGCAATAACAGTAACATCTAAAGAGGATGTGAAAACGCAGATTATTCATGAAAGAACTATGGAGTTAACTTTAGAATCTGTACGATTTTTTGATTTAAGAAGATGGGGAATGTTGGATCAAGCTATGCAAACAGCAGGGAGAACAGGGTTTAGTTCTGCGCAACACTCGTACTTACCAGTACCCTTATCAGAAATTCAAGCAAATTCTGAAATAGATTAAAAATTAAATTTTTTTCATTAATTGTTATATTTGAATGTAAAAAAGGGCTGTCAATAATTGACAGCCCTTTTTGTTTGTGAATGATTTTAAAATTATTAGAGATGTATTATCTTAATATAAACCCGTTTTTCATTGGGTCATTTGGGTCAATTACAAAAGTTTGCATTCCTGTGATGTATGCTGTTCCTTCTACTTGTGGAATTACAGCTGTAAATGGGCCATAATCTTCTTCAGAAATTACTGAGCCTTTAAATACAGAGTCAGTAATGCTTTCTATGGTCATGGTTTCTCCGAAATCAATTTCTTTTCTAGCTTTATGAATAGCCATTCTTCCAGAAACCCCAGATCCTGTTGGACAACGATCAACTTCCCCTTCAGCAAAAATGCACACGTTTCTACTGTCAACTCCAGACGGTTGTTTGTTGTTATCTATAAAAATGGTTCCGTAATTAAAACTCAAGTCTTCTTCAAAAGGATGGGTAATTTCTTTATCAGATTCCATTACAGCATTTTTGATTTTCATTCCGTTGGTAATTAAAGCTCTGTAAGAATCCGTACTTAAATCAAAATCAAAGTTGTTTTTTCCCATATCCACATAGGCGTAAAAAGCACCACCATAGGCTAAATCGTATGTTACTTTTCCTAACCCTTTAACATCTACAGTCCTATCTAAACCAACAACAAAACTTGGAACACAATGAAAACGAACACCTGTTACTTGCCCGTTTTTTACATTCGCAAAAGAAGTGATTCGGCCACAAGGAGCGTCAATTTTTAAGATATTATCTCCTTCTTTTACAGTTATCCAATTCATTTCAATGGCCAATGTAGAAATAGCAATTATTGCATGACCACACATGGTTGAATAACCTTCGTTGTGTAAAAAGATAATTCCGAAATCTCCATCATCATCATTTGGAGGTAATAAAATACAACCATACATATCTGGATGTCCACGAGGTTCAAACATCAAAGCAGTTCGCAGATGATCGTAGTTCTCTTTACAGTTACGTCTGTATTCTAATACGGAGTTTCCTTTTAATTCAGGAAAACCATCAATAATAACACGTAGCGGTTCTCCGCCTGTATGCATATCAATAGTTTTGATTTGTAGCCAATCTTTGTTGGGAGTGAAATCAGTTTTTATACGTATATTTTGATAAGTATTATTCATTTGAATATTTGTTATAATAATAATTTGCCGCAGCTAAATCTTCTAAAGCATGACCAACAGATTTAAAAATGGTTATTTCTTCTTGGTTATTTCTTCCTGTTTTTTGATTGGAACACAGTTGGAATAAATCAGCTTTGATGTCTTCTTTTCTCAATATACCGTTTTGTAGTGGAGTAACAATGTCTCCACTTTCTTTCAATCCACCTTGAAATGTATCAAGATATACAGAAGCTTTAGAAATGGTTTCATCATCTGCTTCTCGCATGTCTTTTTTATAAGCACCAACCAAATCAATATGTTGTCCTGGTTTTAGGTATTTGCCTAAAACAAGTGGTGTTTTTGATAAAGTTGCACAAGAAATAATATCTACTTCGCTAGCTTTTTCTTGGATGTTTTTTATTGGAGAACTTGTAAAATTTTCATCTTTCAATACTTCACAAATAGCTGATGCTTTTTCAAAATTCCGCCCCCAAATAAAAACTTCTTTGATTGGGCGAACAGCTGCATGAGCTTTGATTAAATTGATTGATAAGGCCCCTGTTCCAATCATTAATAATGCTGATGAATTTTCTCTTGATAAATAGGATGAGGCTAATGCAGAGGCTGCAGCAGTTCTTTTTACAGTTAAACTCTTCGCTTCTAATATTGCTTTAATAGATCCTTTTATGGCGTCAAAATAAATATAAGTTCCTTGGATGGATGGTAAATCAAATTGCCCATTTTCTGGACTTACAGTAACAATTTTTACTCCAGCATTTTTGCTTGGATTCCAAGCTGGCATCAACAATAAAGTAGAATCAGCCTGCACTTCTGGATTTGGAAAATCGTGATGATGGCGTAGTGGTACAATAACTTCATCTGTAGAAAAATGGTTTTCTATTTCTGAGATTAACTCAGAGAAATTAGTATTTTCTTCAATAAATTCATTGTTAATTTGTTTGATTTTATCCATAGGATAAAAGTAGGAAAAAGGCATGATACAATCACATTTTAACTTGTTTTCGCATAACATTTGCGAATACTTGGTTAACATACTATCAGCTTGATTGGTTTACTTCTTTTAATTTTAGAGAATTAAAATCATAAAAATGAAAGCGATAAAAAAAATACTATTGTTCCTATTTGTGTCTGTAGCAATTGTTTCTTGTTCTACTACTAAAACAGAATTAGAGGGACTGACTTTTAAAGAGCAATTAGAAATATTGTTCCCAACAGCAGCAATAGATTCAGTGAAAATAGCGGATCATTTTACAGGATCTTTCGAATTGACTATCCAACAACCTTTAGACCATGGAGATCTGACATCAGGAACTTTTGACCATCATATATATGTATCACATTCTGGATATAACAATCCAACTGTTTTAGTAACGGAAGGATACAATGCGAGGCATCAAACCTATGAGCTGAGTACATTGTTGAAGGCAAATCAAGTAATGGTTGAGTATCGTTTTTATGGGAAATCGAGGCCAGATTCTATCCAATGGAAATATTTAAAGAATGATGCAGCAGCGGCAGATTACCATGCTATTGTAACCAAGTTAAAAAGGATTTATAAAAAGAAATGGCTATCAACAGGGATAAGTAAAGGTGGAGAAACAGTGATGATTTATAAATCTAAGTATCCAAAAGATATTGATGTTGCCGTGCCTTATGTTGCTCCATTAATTAGTACACAAGAGGATAAAAGAACAATTGACTTAATTAATTCAGTTGGGAGCGAAGCTTGTAGAAAAAGCATTCAACAATTTCAGAGGGCAGTTTTAAAAAATAGAGCTGACGTAATGAAAGAATTAAAAAAATATGCTGTGTCTCGAAAAATATCATTTACCAAAATGCCCATTGATGAAGCTTTAGAGCATGCTGTGTTAGAGTTCCCTTTTTCTTTTTGGCAATGGGGAAGCAACTGTGAAGACATTCCGAATGAAAATTCGCCTGCTAAAGAATTGTTTGAATATTTGAAAAGAGTTGCTGGCTTTTATTTGTTTAGTGATGCCGGGATATACAATTATTTGCCGTCATTTTATCAACACATGACCGAATTGGGGTATTATGGGTATGATTTTACACCCGTTAATGATTTATTGATACATATAAAAAAGTCTTCACTGATTTGTTTTGGCCCTCAGGATATTGATTTGAACTACAATTCAAATTACATCAAAGAAGTGAGAGATTATGTAGAGAGTAAAGGAGATAAAATACTATATGTTTATGGAGGGAATGATCCTTGGGGAGCCTGTGCTCCAAACCCAAACCCCGAAGTTGATGCATTGAAAATGGTGTTAGAAAACGGACATCATGGTACAAGAATTAAAGATTTCTCGAAAGAAGATCAACAAAAAATAGTTGCTAAGCTACAAAGTTGGTTGGGTGATGATGTAAAAATAGATCCCATAAAATAATCTATTAGTTCGCTGTTTTTCTTTGTAAATTTGTTTTAGAAATAGAAAGCAAATGATTGTACAAGGGAATATCGTAGACATACAAAATAGACGAATTTATAAAGGAGAAATAGAAATTGTAAATGGTAAGGTTTCTTCAATTAAAGAATCAAACCATGAAGTAAAAAATTACATCCTTCCTGGTTTTGTAGATGCTCATATTCACATAGAAAGTTCTATGTTGGTGCCTTCTGAATTTGCAAAAATTGCAGTTGTTCACGGTACAGTTGCAACGGTTTCTGATCCACATGAAATAGCCAATGTATTGGGTGTGAAAGGTGTTGATTTTATGATTGAAAATGGAAAGAAAGTTCCATTGAAATTTAATTTTGGCGCTCCTTCTTGTGTGCCAGCTACTTCTTTTGAAAGTGCTGGGGCTATCATTGATTCTGATGATATAAAAAAAATGATGTCGAATCCTGATATTAAGTATTTGGCAGAAATGATGAATTATCCAGGTGTGTTGTTTGATGATGAAGAGGTACTGAAAAAAATTGCTTGGGCAAAGCATAATAACAAACCAATAGATGGTCATGCACCAGGCTTGCGAGGAGATGATATTACCAAATATATTTCTGCAGGAATTTCTACCGACCACGAATGTTTCACCTATGATGAAGCGTTAGAAAAGTTGCAGAAAGGGATGAAAGTAATTATCCGTGAAGGAAGTGCAGCAAAGAATTTTGAAGCTTTAATAGATTTATTGCCAGAACACTTTGAAAATATGATGTTCTGTTCTGATGACAAACACCCAGATGATTTATTGATCGGACATATCAATCAATTGTGTGAACGTGCAGTTGCGAAAGGAATGAATGTATTTGATGTATTGCAGGTAGCTTGTGTAAATCCTGTTAACCACTATAAGTTAGATGTTGGTTTACTAAAACAAGGTGATCAAGCTGATTTTATTGTGTTGGAAGATTTAGAACGTTTTAATGTCTTAGAAACCTATATTAACGGTGAGTTGGTGGCGAAAAATGGCGAATCATTTGTGAAGTCAGTTGATTTTGAGGTGCTTAATAATTTTGATACTGGTTTTAAAGCTGTTTCTGAATTTGAGTTCAAGTCGTCTGCAAAAAAAATACGCGTAATTGAAGCATTGGATGGCGAATTGGTGACCAATGAAATTGAAGCGAATTCGTTGATTGAAAAGGGTAATTTAGTTTCAAATACAAAGAATGATGTGTTAAAAATGACGGTTGTAAATCGTTATAAAAACGCCGATCCATCAATTGCTTTTATCAAAAATTTCGGGTTAAAAGAAGGCGCAATAGCAAGCTCTGTTGGCCACGATTCACATAATATTATTGCTGTTGGAGTTTCTGACGAGCTGATTTGTAAAGCAGTCAATTTATTGATTGAAAATAAAGGAGGAGTTTGTGCTGTAACTGAAACAACATCTAAAATTGTTTCGTTGCCAGTAGCCGGAATAATGTCTGATAAACCTGCTGAGGAAATTGGAAAAGCATATGCAGAATTAGATGCAATGGCTAAAGAAATGGGTAGTACGCTACGTGCACCATATATGAGTTTGTCTTTTATGGCGTTGTTGGTAATTCCGTCTTTAAAATTAAGTGATAAAGGCCTGTTCAATGGAGATTCATTTCAGTTTACATCTCTTGAATTAAAGTAGCAATAGTGTCAAGCTGAAGTTGTTTCGGTCTCTCATGGTTTGATTCAGAAAGAAGTTCGAAATGACGATTTTATTTTTCTAAATACAATCTACACTTTTTGTTTTCACCAGGATAATTAATCAACCTAGTAAATTCAAGACCTAAACGATTTAATAAATTGCCAGATTTTTCATTATTTACATCTGTAATCGCCGATAAGGGAGAGATTCCTAGTTTTTCTTTCGCAAAGTTTTTGGTAACAATACTAGATTCTAATGCATATCCCTTACCTCGGTATTTTGTTAAAAATGCAAAGCCAATCTCAACATAGTCCATCCAATCTCTTTTGATAAGTCCACACATGCCAATTGAAGTTCCGTCCTCTTTAAGTCGAACAATATAAAAGCCAAAATTATGAATAGTATAACTTGGAATTATGTTATCTGTTATGTACTTCTCTGCATCTAAAACCGAATTCACATTTCTATCTCCAATATATTTAATAAAATCTGGGTCATTCGCTAAATCATAAAAAAAAGATGCGTCGTTTTTAGCAAACTCAGAAAGAATGAGTCGTTCAGATTTTAATTCCATAGTATTGTTTTTAAAGGATAAAAATAAGGATTATATTAAAATAATTGAAGTTGTGTTTAGAATTTATTAAATGTATTTTTGTTTTTTTAAAACAAAACAAAATGAGTGTATTACAAGATTTAGAAGATAGAAGTGGAAAGCAATGTGAATT
>MAAC01013336.1_pt1 | contig 32970 bp, 32 predicted proteins | sample 1115981 | NCBI WGS metagenome assembly MAAC01 (sample SAMN04961126, study PRJNA320927) | seawater metagenome | isolation source: sample BD02T64 sea water enriched with oil for 64 days | place: USA:Gulf of Mexico | collected 2013-07-27 | reverse complement strand
GCCCATGCCCGCCGCGATTTTCGCCGCGTGGGTACCAACAACACCGCCGCCGATGACAAGAACTTTAGCAGGTGCAACACCTGGAACGCCGCCCATCAGAACACCGCGTCCGCCATTGGCTTTTTGCAGGGTGTAGGCGCCAACCTGTGGAGCCAGACGACCAGCAACTTCAGACATTGGGGCAAGCAACGGCAGACCACCATTGCGATCGGTTACGGTTTCATAAGCAATCGCAGTACAGCCGCTTTCGATCAGGTCGTCGGTTTGTGCGCGATCAGGTGCTAGGTGCAGATATGTGAACAGAAGCTGACCTTTGCGGAGCATCTTGCGCTCGCCCGGTTGTGGTTCTTTTACTTTGACGATCATGTCAGCGATGGCAAAAATCTCTGCCGGGGTCGCCATCATTGTCGCGCCAGCTGCAATGTAATCTTCATCCGAGAAGCCAGCACCAATGCCGCCACCGGCCTCGATGAACACTTCGTGGCCTTTGTTTATAGCTTCCAGAGCCGCGGCAGGTGTCATGCCAATGCGGAATTCTTGGGGTTTGATTTCTTTTGGGCAACCGATTTTCATTTCGTGATCCTCTCTCACTTCTCCTGAGACAGAGCGTCGCAGGAGTTGGACGCAATTGCTTGGGTAATTAGTGGGTGCAAATACATAAATTTCGAAGTATCTTCGGTGTTGAGTTTCTAAATTAGAAGAAAGCACCGGCTAAATGAGTATCGACAGTGTAGATCGTCGCATTCTGATTCACCTACAAAAGGCAGGTCGAATCTCTAATGCAGAACTTGCGGAACGTATTAATCTGTCCGCCTCTGCTTGTCACCGACGGGTGCAGCGGCTGGAAACTGAAGGCTATATCAAGGATTACGTTGCGCTTTTGAACCCGCGTAAATTGGGGCGACCAACGACTGTGTTCGTAGAAATCACACTGGCAGCACAGGCGGACGAGGTTCTGGATGCGTTCGAGCGTGCCGTTGCCAAAATCCCTGACGTTTTGGAATGTCACCTAATGGCCGGGAAGTCGGATTACCTGTTGAAGGTGGTGGCGCTGGATACCGAAGATTTCGCACGTATCCACCGCAGGTATTTATCACGGCTCCCCGGGGTGACGCAGATGCAAAGCTCCTTTGCGCTGCGCACGGTTTTCAAAACCACAGCCCTGCCAGTTTAGGCGATGCAATCAGCGTGGGATCGCAATGCGTGATGGTTTACGCAAAAGTAGTGTTGCAAAGCCGGACAGCAATAAAAGTGCGATACCAGCAAACCCTAGGGCATCGGGCCAAGTGTTGAAGATGAGGGCGCCGAACACCGTTGCGGAGATGAGTTGTAGATAGATAAAGGGTGCGAGGCGTGATGCCTCTGATCGTCGGTAGGCCATTACCAAGAAGTAGTTCCCAACCGCTGAACCAAGTGCGCTGATTAGAATAGGCATGACCAAGGACGACGCGTAATTCGGGATGTTCATAAGCCCCATTGGCGTGAGAAATAGCGTGCCGATCACCAATTGTGATAGTAACATCTCCAGTGGGCGAGCGCGTTCTGAAAGCCAACGACTTGCGGTCAGGTAGCTGCCGTAACACAGCCCGGCCAGCAGGGCGAAAAGCGCGCCGATTCCCATATCTGGCCCTGGACGTACGACCAGAAGAACGCCGCAGAACCCAAGAAGCAGCAGCGATGTGCGCTTGCGTTCAAGGCGTTCCCCCAGAAGCAGGCCCGAAGCGAAATAGCTTAGGATTGGGCCGACAAAGAAAATAGCGAATACATTTGCGATGGGTTCCGTGCGCAAGGCGGCCAGGATCGAGGCAATGCCGCCCGTAATAAATGCCGCGCGCAACCAAATACGCCAGTCCAGAAATAGGCGGGCGTCAAAGCGCCCGACAATGGGAATGAAAACTATCATTCCGATCAGGAAACGGCTCCAAGCCACAAAAAGCGGAGAGACTCCAAGATGCGCGGTCAGAATCTTTCCCGCAGCATCTCCGCCTGGGATGAGAAGCATTGCACCGCAAATAAGGGCAATGGCAGGGAAAAGAGTGCGGTCCATTTGAGGGCGTCCGAGTTTTAGGAGAGTTCGCATTAACGGCCGTATTTATCAGGGAGGAGGGTTCCACTGAAAATGGGATGGCTGCAATACAAACGCGCCATCAGTTGGGGGAAATGAAATTACATTGCAAATTAATCACAAATACACGAAAAGGTTGAACACCCTATGGGTGTAGAGATGAAAACAATTGGAAGCTAGGGGCAACTGTGGTTGTCTGACGCTAGAAACTCTATTTTCAGAATAAATTGCAGCGAAAGGTAATTTTAATGTCCGGTACTGTAAGCATATTGGCACTATTATTGGGTGGGCTGGGGCTCGCCGCAATGCTTGGTTCAGGCTCCGATTCTTCGGAAGGGGGCGCAGGCACACCGGGTATTAATGAGGACGGAACCGAAGGGAATGATAATCTGCGCGGCACTTTACGTGACGACATTTTAAATGGCCTTGGTGGTGACGATAATATTCAAGGTTTTGCTGGCAATGACCTTCTGAATGGCGGCAGCGGCGAAGACGACATTTTCGGGGGTCCTGACAACGATACAATTAATGGCGGTATCGGTGCTGACATGCTTCTTGGTGAAGGCGGAGATGATATTATTAACGGCGGCAATGATGCTGATAGAATCTTCGGGAATGAAGGTGCCGACACGCTGAACGGTGATGCGGGTGAAGATGTGATCCTTGGTGGCACAGGTGCAGATGATATTTCTGGCGGTGATGACGCTGACAGGATTTTCGGGAACGAGGGTGGCGACACTATTGCTGGGGATGACGGCAATGATTTTCTTGATGGTCAACAAGGCGATGATAGCATTACGGGCGGCGAAGGTGCGGATGACATCTGGGGCGGCAGTGGTTCCGATACAATTTATGGCGGGGCCGGAAATGACTTCATTCGCGGCGGGGTGAGCACCAATGGTGATGGTTTTGATACCGGAGTTGATGCAGCAGATTTACTGTATGGCGAAGCGGGGGAAGATCGCCTTGAAGGCGGAGTCGGTAAAGATCTTCTCGATGGAGGAGACGATGACGACACCTTAAGAGGTGACGGCGGAAACGACGTTCTTATTGGTGGCGGGGGCAGTGATAGCTTGACCGGTGGCTTCAATGATGACGTTCTCTTTGGTTTAGAAGGGGCATTCTCTACGCTAGCTTCCGGTAATCAGCTTAGCTTGGATGGATATCTGGGCGGTGAAACCGACGCGGCAAAAGATGAACTATTTGGTAACTCTGGCGCAGATACATTGTACCTAGGCAATACGGATGAGGCTTCTGGTGGAGCAGATGCTGACACATTTGTTTTGGGCACGTGGCTGAACGATGGCAACGGCGCCCGTATTACTGATTTTGATGCGACAGAAGGTGATAGCATTGAGTTGATGTATGATCCTGCTGATGGTGTACCTGTCGTGAGTGTCGTTGCGAATAGTCCGAATGCGGAGGTAATGGTCGGATCGACCGTCGTCGCAAGCATCACCGGGGCTGCAGCAACCGCTGGTTCGATCACTGTTACTTTGGTTGCAATATCTTAAGCATTTTGCACGGCTGGAAAATAAAGCTCGGCCTATTCAGTGCCGGGCTTTTTTTACCTTTGATTTTTGAGCGGGCGTGACCTTGCGCGTCAGAGCGTCTATATGGCGATAACGCTGACGCTGGGGCGATTCCCGGCCTTACTGACAGGACATGCCATGACTTTTGACCGTTCTCTTAAAATTGCGCCTTCCATTCTTTCTGCGGATTTCGCAAATTTTGGTGCTGAAATTCAGGCGATTGAGGCCCAGGGCGCTGATTGGGTGCATGTTGATGTGATGGACGGGCATTTTGTGCCGAACATCACTTTTGGGCCGGACACCTGCAAAGCGATCCGCCCACATATTAAGACAGTGATGGATGTGCACCTGATGATCTCGCCGGTGGATGCCTATATCGAAGCTTTCGCTGAATCTGGTGCGGATTTTATCACCGTGCATGCGGAAGCCGGCGCGCACATGCATCGTACTTTGCAAGCGATACGCGGCGCCGGGGCGAAAGCTGGCATTGCGTTGAACCCGGGCACGCCTGCCTCTGTTGTGGCACCATTGCTGGATCTCGTGGATTTGGTTTGTGTGATGACGGTGAATCCTGGCTTTGGCGGACAAAAATTCATACACAGCTGTGTTGAAAAGGTTTCCGATCTGCGTCTGATGATCGGTGATCGTCCTGTGCATATTGAGATCGACGGCGGCGTGACGCCAGAAACAGCGCCTTTGGTGCGTGCGGCTGGTGCGGATGTCCTGGTTGCAGGATCTGCGGTGTTTAAGGGCGGCTCTGTAAGCAATCCTGCGCCTTATGGCGAGAATATTCGGGCAATTAAAGCGGCTTGCTGATGGGGCACTATGTTTAGAATAAGTCAATTAGGACATTAAAGTGGTTCGCTTTTCCATATGGACTGTATCGGCCTTTTTCTGTTTCTTGGTTGCGGGCGTTACACTCGCGGATCCGTTGTCAGAAGATGACGGTGCCATAAATCCTATACGTATAGAGATTGAGCGTATTTTAACGGAAATGGGCTATACGGAAGTAACGGCTTCACCTGACAGCCTCAGTTTTTCTAGAGCGTCCGATAATGAATGCCCAACAGACCAGTCGTTGGGCTACAGGCGGGTAATTTTTTCAGACCTTTTAGACTTTTCGCGGACGTTTCCAGTATATAGGCAGCAGCTTCCGCTAAAACACTTCTATGAATTTGTTATTCCGCAAAGTCTTCTTTCTCAGGAGCGTTCTATTGCTGCAGCACGGTTTGTTTTGGAACTACGAAGACTGCATAGTGAAACACGTTGGCCGCTGAGATTTGATCGAAATTCGCAAGAGCTTTCCAACCTGTTTCAAGTGAGATTTCCTATGGATGAGCGCTCCAATTGGTGGACTTCTAAAACTTGTTTTGGAGATATTGCGCGTGTTGATGTCGATGTGCGGCTGAGTTTCGATGCTTATGAAAAATTGGCTCAACTGAGACAATTGTTGATCGCATATTATCAATAGGTTTTTCTAAACTATGTACAACGAACCTAGGTGTTTTCGTGATCGTGATTTTGTGAAATCTAGGCCTGCATTATCAGGTATCAGTCCGCCCTACTTTCCAATATACTCGCCCCAAATATAGCATACCCACCCAAAATCCACAGGAATCGCACTATGTCTTCTGCGCTTGAACAGCTTCGCTCTATGACCACCGTTGTCGCCGATACCGGCGATATTGCCGCGATTGAGCGGCTGAACCCGATTGATGCTACGACCAATCCTTCGTTGATCCTGAAGGCGGCCCAGATGCCGGAATATGCGGATCTGGTGCAGGCGGCGATTGGTCGGGTTGATCGCTCGGACAAATCTGACGCGCAGGTTGTTGAGGATGCGATTGACCAGATTGCTGTTGGTTTTGGCCAGCAGATTACAGCGCTGGTTCCTGGTCGTGTGTCAATCGAAGTTGATGCGCGTCTGTCTTATGACACGGACGCTACCATCGCTAAGGCACGTCGCATTGTTGCGCTGTTTGCTGCGGCTGGTGTTGATAAATCCCGCCTGCTGATCAAGATCGCGGCGACCTGGGAAGGTATTCGTGCGGCTGAGGTTCTGGAAAAAGATGGCGTCAACTGTAACCTGACGCTGATCTTTGGTTTTGCTCAGGCGCGTGCTTGTGCGGAAGCGGGTACTTTCCTGATTTCACCTTTCGTTGGGCGTATTTTGGATTGGCACAAAAAAGCCAACCCTGGCACTGAGTACACATCAGAAACTGATCCCGGTGTTCTGTCTGTGAGCGCGATTTACAACTGGTTCAAGACCCACGGCTATCCAACCGTTGTAATGGGCGCAAGTTTCCGCAATATCGGTGAGATCAAAGCAATTGCCGGTTGTGATCGCTTGACGATCAGTCCTGGTCTGTTGGATGAATTGGCTGCAGATAATGGTGCGTTGCCACGGATGTTGGCAGACAAGGGCGCAACGACAGATCGTCCTGCGGCACTGTCTGAGGCCGAGTTCCGTTGGGACATGAACGAGGATGCGATGGCGACTGAGAAGCTTGCCGAGGGGATCCGTGGTTTTGCCCGTGACAGTGAGAAACTGGAAGTGATTATTCACGGCATGATCTGATTATCAAAGAAAACAATGAATTGTTTCAGACAACCCGGGCACGCAATCGTCCGGGTTGTTGCGTATAATGGTGGGGAACGATGGAAAGGCAAAGACTATGTCAGGCAGTAACTATTTCGCCCCAACTGGTGGGCACCCCCCGCAGACGGATGTGATGACGGATCGCGCGGTTTTTAAGACGGCATATGCGGTGATCCCCAAAGGGGTGATGCGCGATATTGTGACGTCATCTTTCCCACATTGGGTAGATGCGCGCGCTTGGGTGATCGCCCGGCCTTTGTCTGGGTTTGCGGAAACGTTCTCCCATTATATTATGGAAGTTTCTCCAGGCGGTGGCAGTGAGACACCGGAACCTGATGCAGGGGCTGAGGGGGTGCTATTTGTGGTCTCTGGTACGATCGAGCTGTCGCTTGATGGTGAGAAACATGCGCTGGGCGAGGGGGGCTATGCCTTTTTGGCACCGGGTGCTGTTTGGCAAGTGAAAAACACCAGCGATGCGAATGCGACGCTCCATTGGATCCGGAAAGCTTATGAGGCGGCGCTGGGTGTTGATGCACCCGAAAGCTTCGTCACGCGGGAACAGGATACGGCGCCTTCGGTCATGGCTGATACCAATGGGGCTTGGTCGACGACGCGCTTTGTTGATCCTGCTGATATGCGTCACGATATGCATGTCACGATTGTGAATTTTGAGGCTGGTGGCAGCATTCCTTTCGCGGAAACTCATGTGATGGAACACGGGCTATATGTGTTGGAAGGTAAGGCTGTGTATCGTCTGAATGAGGATTGGGTAGAGGTCGAGGCCGGTGATTACATGTGGCTGCGCGCGTTCTGTCCCCAAGCCTGTGTTGCGGCAGGGCCCGGTCGGTTCCGTTATCTTTTGTATAAAGACGTGAACCGTCATCCAAAGTTGAAGCTCTGAGATGAAAAGCCCCGGTTGTTGACCGGGGCGTTTTTTTGCTGCTTTTCGGACAATTAGTCTGAAACCTGAACGCCGGATCAAACGAAAAACCCCCGCGTAAAGCGGGGGTTTTTGTGTTCTTGGCGATCGGTGCGCCCGGATCGCTTAGTCTTCCTGCGGCAGAACTAGGTTCAGAACCACAGCCATCAGGGCGGTCGGTGCCACGGCCGAAGTGGCCAGAACTTTAACTACGCCAGGCAGATACTGAACTGCGGTCGGAACCAGGTTCAGACCCAGGCCCACTGCCAGCGACATGGCAATGATGATCATGTTACGGCGGTTCATCTTGACTTCGGTCAACACGTTCAGACCTGCAGACGCGACCATGCCAAACATCACGATCACACCACCGCCGAGAACCGGCAACGGCATCGACGCGATCAGTGCGCCGACCTTCGGCAACAGGCCGCAGACGATCAGAACCAGACCACCGATGGTGACCACGTGGCGGCTCATTACGCCGGTCATGCCGACGATGCCCACGTTTTGGCTGAAGGAGGTGTTCGGCAGACCGCCAAAGACAGCAGCTACTGCTGTGCCCAGACCGTCAGCATAAGTTGCACCAGCGATCTCTTCGTCGGTGGCTTCACGGTTGGCCCCGGCTTTGGTTGTGGCCGACGCGTCGCCCACGGTTTCAATCGCCGAAACGACCGAGACCAGAGTCACCGCGACAACAGCGCCTAGGCTGAATTCAAAGCCGTAGGGCATCACGCTGATCGAGGTGATCCAGCCGGCGTTGGCGACACCGCCAAAGTTGACCATGCCAAGCATGAACGCAAGAGCATAGGACACGAGCATGCCAATCAGAATGCCGGCATTGGACACAACGCCCTTGCCCCAGAATTTACAGCCAAGTGCGACGATCACCACGACAAGGGCAACTGACCAGTGCTTGAGTGAGCCGAAGCTTTCGGCAGCCATCTGAAAATCGGCTGCGCCACCGGCGGCGTATTTGATCGCCACAGGGATCAGGTAAAGGCCGATGGCCAGAATCACCAGACCCGTGACCAGCGGTGGGAACATCCAGCGCAGGTGGTGAATCACTGAGCCAAGCATAAAGTGGATGATCCCACCGATCAGACAAGCGGTCAGAGCCACGCTGAGACCCTGGGTGGCAGCCACCCCGGCCAGAACGCCGACGAAGGCGAAGCTGGTGCCCTGCATGATTGGCAGGCGGGCACCAACCGGGCCGAAGCCCACGGTCTGGAACAAGGTTGCGATCCCCGCGAACAGCATCGCCATCTGGATCAGGTAAACCTGTTCGGCGCCGCCAAATGCAAGCCCCGCAGCCCCAGCAACGATGATTGAAGGTGTTACGTTCGAAGCAAACATTGCTAATACGTGTTGGAAACCCAGTGGGATGGCAGTTGCCATCGGTGGGGTAATGTTCGGATCGCGCAGCTGTTCTGCGGTCCCTATTGAAGTATCAGTCATTGGTTTCTCCTCCCGTTAGACTGTCCCTTATGTGCCAAAGCAGCCTGTGTGTGGCTGTTGGCAATGGCCGGTTGCCCGGCTCTTTTCTGATTTTCAGAGAACTGAAAAAGGCTCTTCAAACCAGTATTCTTCTAGATTTTTTGCGGCGTCTCCATGCGTCGCTATTCTGTCGACCACGGCAAACAAGCCTGGCGCGTGCAGGGGCGTCAAAACCCCGTGCCAGATGTTCCGGTGAAAGTTAATCGCCTGCCCCGGTTCGGTTAGAAAGGCACGGGGTTGGCCCGGTTTCCCATCCTCATCGGGGGCAACAATCACTAAAAATCCGTGTTCGGTCATCGGTATAAAAGCCTGGCAACCGAGCGGATGACGTTCCATCATCTCAAGCGTATAGGGCAGAGTACGCGGAGTGGCGTTGAACAGGCTGACACCCATGCGCCCACCGTCAAAATCCAGATGGGCTTTGTCGTGATAGCGGCCACACATGCCCTGATTGATCATAACGTCGGGTTTGCCCTCTATCATCATCAGATCACCGAAGGGTGCGAAGGCATCGCGAGACATGGGTTCGCTGTGGATTTCACGGGTCATGACATCACCGGTAACAGGTCTGACAGACGATACCATGCGATGCGTTCAACCTGTTTGCAGGCCTCTGCGAATTCTGTGCTGCTGTCGTTGTTGATGCGCCTCTCGAACGCCGCCATGATAGAGGCTTTGTCATTGTCGCGCACCGCAATGATGAAAGGGAACCCATGTTTTTCAACGTATTGTGTGTTTTGGTTGGTGAAGTTTTCGCGTTCCGTATCGGTCAGCATATCCAACCCGGCAGAGGCTTGTTCTGAGGTGCTTTCCTCAGTCAAGCGTCCGGCGGCGGCCAGTTTTCCGGCTAGATCTGGGTGCGCGTTTAACACACCAAGGCGTGCGTCGTGATCGGCGGCACGGAAGGTGCGACACAGCAGGCTGTGCACGCCTTCAAGGCAATCATGCGCTGGGCCCTTTTCAAGTACATGCGCACCTTCAGCCACCCAAGCGGAATGTTCAAAAATGCTGCCGTAGAGTTCCACAAAACGTTCGCGGCGCATCTCCGAGGGCCGCTCAAAGCGTTGATGCGGATGGGTTTCCTGCCAGTGCTGCGCGATGTCGATGCGGCGGGCGAACCAGACATCCGCGTGGGACCGGGCGTAGTCCATGAAGCGTTTGAGCGCCATAACGCGGCCCGGCCGCCCGATCAGCCGGCAATGCAGCCCCACTGACATCATTTTGGCCGCGCCCGCACCGCCCTCGGCATAAAGCGCGTCAAACGTGTCTTTCAGATAGGTGTAAAACTGGTCGCCGGAGTTAAACCCTTGCGGTGTGGCAAAACGCATGTCGTTGCAGTCGAGCGTATAGGGAATGACCAGCTGATCACGGTCGCCGGCCTCGATCCAGTAGGGCAGGTCGTCACAATAGCTGTCTGAGACATAGTCAAACCCGCCGTCTTCCGCCACCAGATCGACGGTGTTTTCTGAGCAACGCCCGGTGTACCAGCCGCGCGGCCGCTCCCCGGTGACTTCCGTATGCAGTCGGATCGCCTCGACCATATCATCGCGTTCCGCCAGCCGGCTGGCGTCTTTATATTCGATCCATTTCAAGCCGTGGCTGGCAATCTCCCAGCCGGCGTCCTGCATGGCGCCGAGCTGCTCCGGGCTGCGCGCAAGCGCGCTGGCGACACCATAAACCGTGGCCGGGATATCCATGCCTGTGAACAGCCGGTGCAGCCGCCAGAACCCGGCCCGCGCGCCGTATTCATAGATCGATTCCATGTTCCAGTGCCGCTGTCCAGGCCAGGGCGCCGCACCCACGATTTCGGAGAGAAAGGCCTCGGATGCCGCATCGTGATGCAACACACAATTCTCGCCGCCCTCCTCATAGTTGATGACAAATTGCACAGCAATTTTCGCGCCACCTGGCCAGCTGGCATCCGGCGCCTCAGCGCCATAGCCGCGCATGTCACGGGGGTATCTGTTCACGGGGTCTCTCCTGCAGTTCACTTGATTGTAGTTCAGAACAATGGCCGCGATTTACTTTGTTTTCCGAAAGGTGTTTCTAAAATAATGTAGTGACGTCAAAAGCGCAGTTCGGGCAGGATGCGCAAATCCAAAAAGGAACATAAAATGGCCGGATATTTAACGACACATGTGCTTGATACTGCACGCGGCTGCCCGGCAGCGGGACTGAAAATCGAACTTTACCGCCTGACCGGCAGCAGCCGAGAATTGTTGCGCACGTTGCACACCAACGAGGACGGGCGCACCGACGGGCAGATCCTGCCGGAGGCGGAGTTTGAAACCGGCACTTATGAGCTGGTATTTCATGCCGGCGACTATCTGGATGCCAGCGGCGCGGCGACGGACGGCCCCCGGTTTCTGGACATAATTCCGCTGCGGTTTGGCATGTCAGAAGCCGCGCATTATCACGTGCCGCTCCTGTTGTCGCCATACTCCTATTCCACCTACCGGGGCAGCTAAAGAGTCAGAGACTTGCGGATCCGTTCCACCATGAATTCGATGAACAGACGTGTTTTCGGGTCTTGCAGGCGCCGGTGAGAATAGAGGCAGGCCATCTGAATGGGCATCGGTGGTTCCTGTTCCAGCACCGGGATCAGGGCACCAGATTTCAGGTGATCGGCAACTTCGAACATCGGTTTCAGGATAATGCCATGCCCGTCCAGCGCCCAGCCGGTTAAGACGTCGCCGTCGTCAGATTCAAGCGAGCCGGAGACCGCCACTCGTTTCAGGCCTTCAATGGTTTGCAGGGGCCATCTGAATTCCGGAGCACCGGGAAAGCGCAGGTTGAGGCAATTATGTGTACCGCCGCTGAGGCTGGCGGCCGTTTCTGGTGTGCCGTGGCTCTTCAGATATTGCGGAGAGGCGCAGAGCAGACGCGGACATTCCGCGATCTTGCGCATGCGCAGCGTTGAATCTTTCGGAACCCCCAGAAAAAATGCCAGATCAAGCCCTTCCGCCGCCAGGTCGAGGGTGCGGTCAGACAGGCGCATGCGGATATCGATCAGCGGAAACTGCGCTTTAAAATCCGGGATCAGCGGTGCAATCAGCCGGCGCCCGGCCCCCAGTGGCGCTGCAACATAAAGATGGCCGCGCGGGGTCAGGGTGACATTGTTGATTTCCGCTTCGGCCTCTTCAATCGTCTCAAGAATCTTACGGGCGCCTGGGTAAAACAGTTTGCCCTGTTCGGTTGGACTCAACGTGCGGGTCGTGCGTTGGAATAGCCGGACGCTCAGATGTTCTTCAAGCTGAGATATCCTTGCAGAGGCCACTGCAGCGGAAATGCGTTGGTCGCGGGCTGCAGCTGACATGCTGCCCAATTCGTAAACGCGTACAAAGGTTTGAATATTATCCAGATAGGCCATTTGTTTATTCGGTTTTATTTGAAACTGTTTGGGTCTTTTTGCTAATACAGGAAAGTGGTGTATCTCGCTAGAGTGGCAGACAAATTATTCTGGAGAACTGACGATGTCTGAATTTGTTATCATGTGGGACTGGCTGGCTTTTGCGGTCCGCTGGTTACATGTCATTACCGCAATCGCATGGATCGGCTCATCGTTCTATTTTATCGCGCTCGATCTCGGGCTGCGGCGGGCCCCGGGTATGCCTGAGGGCGTGCATGGTGAAGAGTGGCAGGTGCACGGAGGTGGTTTTTACCACATCCAGAAATACCTGGTCTCGCCGGCACGGATGCCGGAAGACCTGATCTGGTTTAAATGGGAAAGCTATGTGACGTGGCTGTCCGGCGCTGCTTTGCTGATGATCGTCTACTGGGCCGGAGCAGAGCTGTATCTGATCGATAGCAACAAGGCGGATCTGGCGGTCTGGCAGGGCATTCTGATTTCATTCGGATCATTGACGATAGGCTGGCTGGTCTATGACTTCCTGTGCAAATCCGGTCTGGCCGGGCGTCCGACGCTGCTGATGGTGCTTTTGTTCATTCTGTTGATGGTGATGGCATGGGGCTACAATCAGGTGTTCACCGGCCGCGCCTCGCTGCTGCATCTGGGGGCCTTCACCGCCACCATTATGACCGCCAATGTGTTTCTGGTGATCATGCCGAACCAGCGTATCGTGGTGCAGGACCTGAAAGAGGGCCGCAAACCGGATCCGAAATATGGCAAGATCGCCAAGCTGCGCTCCACCCACAACAATTACCTGACGCTGCCGGTGTTGTTCCTGATGCTGTCTAACCACTATCCGCTGGCTTTTGCCTCCGAATATAATTGGATTATCGCCGGTCTGGTGTTTTTGCTGGGGGTCACAATCCGCCATTATTTCAATACAAGGCACGCCCGCAAAGGCAATCCGACCTGGACGTGGCTGGTGTCGGTGCTGCTGTTCCTTGGCATCATGTGGCTGTCCACCGCACCGCTGATGCAAAGCGATTATGACGAAGAAGAAGTGCGGCAGCTGACGGCAAAAGAACAGATCTTAGCCAATGCGGACGGCTTTGAAGAGATCCAGGACATTGTCCTGGGTCGCTGCTCCATGTGCCATGCGCGGGAGCCCTCCTGGGACGGCATATACCGTGCACCAAAGAACGTGTTGCTGGAGACCCGCGGCGATATTGTTGCTGCCGCGAGTGAGATATTCCTGCAAGCGGGCGCAACCAACGCCATGCCACCGGCAAATGTCACCTGGATGGAAGAAGATGAACGCAGAAAGATCGTGAAATGGTTTCGCAAAGCTCAGGCGGAAATGTCGTTTTTTGTTGCGATTAACTGAGCCGGCGGCAAGGGCTGCTTTTACCTCCTGGTGTTGCGTGCATCGGCTGGGCAGTCGTCGTGTCCCGACAATGTGAACCGGTGCACCATTTTGCTGATTGCAGACCTGGCAAGGCCTCAGGTCTGAGCGTCAAAGAGGCCATAAAAAAGCTGAGGCAGCGAAAAAGGCTGCTCTCTCTCTCCGTAATTGGCGTTGATGCAAAATTTTTGAGGATCTGTTCGCCAGCTATAAAACTGCAAAAAATCTAATATGCGGAGCTGGCGCGGCGTTCACTCAGTTTGGGACAACTGGCTTTGCGCAGGACAGGTCCTGTTTTGGCGGCAGAAATTACAGTGCATTACAGGCTTGATTTGCGCGACTATGTAGCAAGTCAGTCCAGTGAAATCGGAGCCGGTGCAGTAATCCGATATTTGCGACCGATGTTTGCTTGGGCAGCGGAGGAAAGAATAAGTAGTGCGCATCCCTGGGCTGGTCTGAAAGCTGGAGCTACCGCAGAGGTGAGGTATCATCTGCCGTTGATCGGGCATATCCGGTTTGCCTCCGTACCCGATCGCGGCGCACCGGATCACGGCGAAAGATGCCACGCACATGTGTGTGAGCGGATCGGGGCGCTGAGCTACGCCGCACCGCTGGGTGCGGCATACAAGCCGGTCGCTGAGACCGGCGAAACGCTCGGGTGGATGGCGCAGCTGCGCGGATAAGGCCGGCGCTGGATTGCGTTGGTTTTCCGCACTGTGGCTGCAATTCCGGAGCAAGTAAGAGGTGCAGCGCCGGTTCGGAATTTTCCGCGCCCGCCCTTCGTCGTCTTGGCAGCACATTTTCCGTGATCTCAATAATGATGATTGTCGGGAGAGGGGCTGACGGTCTCAAAGCGTGCCACCAAAACGCCACGTGCCGCAGATCTGGGCTTTCCCAAGTTACAACCAGGCCAATAGCCCGCCCATAAAGGCGATGTTTATCCCTGTGGTACACGGGGAATATACTTTTCAAATTTTGGTATACCAAATTCCAAATACCTGATAGTAAGGTCTTGCCAGTACAAAAATATACCGGAGGCAAATGGCTGTGCCCCACCAACGGAGGAATGAATATGACCAGATTACTATCCGCGGCGTCTGCTGCAGTGTTGTGCTTTGCCGGCTTTTCGGCGGCGGCACAGGAATATCCGTCCAAACCCATTGAAGTGGTCACGCATGCCGGCGCCGGCGGCGGTACAGATGTTACCACCCGAATGATGATGCTGCGGGCGCGTCGTGAGCTGGGCGAAGATATGGTTGTGGTGAACAAACGCGGCGGCGGTGGCGCTGTTGCAATGGATTATTATCTGAAGCAGCCAGCGGATGGGTATTCGATCCTGACCTTTACCATCGGTCACGCCGCCACTCTTGCCAAAGGCAAAACAGAGATGACGTTGGACGACATCCGCCCCATTGCGCGGGGAACGGATGACCCTCAGATTCTTATGGTGAGATGTGGTGCATATGACACCGCCGAGCAATTCGTTGCGGCGCAAAAAGATGAGCCTATTCTCTATGGCACCACCCATCTGGGCAATATTGACGATGTATCAGCTTTTATGTTCACCAAAAAGGGCGGCATGAAAACGCCAAAGATCGTGCCCTTTGAAGGCGGAGCTGAGCTGGCTACGCAGTTGATCGCGGGCGCTGTGGATGCGGCGGTTCTGAACCTGGCCGAGGCCGGGGCCCAGATTGAAAACGGCGATATCTGCCCGGTCGTGGTCCTGGCCGACGAGCGTATGGCGGGCCTGCCGGATGTCAGCACTGCTAAGGAAATGGGCATTGATGTCAGCTTCTCGACCGTGCGCGGATTTGTCGTCGCCAAAGACACACCGGATGATGTCGCGCAAAAAATCGAAGAGTCTCTGATGAAGGCGATGCAGCACCCGGTCTACCAGGCTTTCCTGACTTCTGCGGGGCTGGATGCAACTTCCGTGGCCGGATCTGAGGTCTGGGGAGGCCAGATTTCTTCAATGGTCGTTGATATGGAATCCGCTCTGAAAGAGCTCGGTTTCATCGAGTAACTTATTTGGGGTGCTGTTGCGGCTCTGTCTGGCGCAGCAGCATTCTGACAACGGTCCTCAATGTTATGGAAGGTTCATCACATGACTAAGTCGTCAGGGAAAGTTCCCGCCCGTTGGGCTGCTCCTGTCACCATTATCGCAGTCAGCCTGTTTGCCTTCTGGCAGAGCACCCAATTTGAACGGGTGCCGCCGATCCTGAAACGCGGCATGCAACCCTCGGATTTCCCCCAGTTGGTGCTGTTGCTGATTATTGTTTTGGCACTCTATGTGCTGGTCAAAGAAAAGCAGGTCACCATCGAAAAACTGCACCCGAAGGCACTGAGTTCTATCGGATTGCTGGTGGCGTTTGTGCTTCTCGCTGAGATCGATCTTTTTCTGGGGCTGGGGGCCTTTTCGGCGGCGCTGTGCCTCAATTGGGGTGAGCGGAGACCCGGAGCAATCCTGTTTGTCGGTCTGGTGGTCCCTGTGCTGATCTTCTTCTTTTTTGACGCGGTGTTTGACATTCGTTTCCCGCGCGGACTTCTGACAAATCTTTGGTATGGGTAAGTAAAATGGACGCTGCACTTTCGGGACTTATGGCGCTTGCCGATCCCTATATTTTGGCACTGATCGTTATAGCAACACTTGGCGGCGTGCTTATTGGCGCATTGCCAGGGCTGAACGCCACCACGGGAGCCGCCCTGTTGCTGCCGTTTACGATCACCATGGATCCGATCCCGGCGATCGTCGTACTGACCACGATCTATTGCTCGGCGACCTTCGCCGGCGCGATCACCGCTATTCTGATCAACACACCCGGCACCTCGGCCAGCGCCACCACCTGTCTTGACGGCTACCCGCTGGCACAGCGCGGTGAGGCTGGCAGAGCGCTTGGCATGGCGGCGGTGTCCTCAACAATAGGTGGCATTATTTCCGTGGTTGCGCTGATGCTGGCGGCGCCGATGCTGGCGCGTGCAGCTTACAATTTCGCGCCTCCTGAATATTTTGCACTGACGGTGTTTGGCCTTTCGATGCTGGCCTCGATAGGGGACGGATCGCCGGTCAAAAACATTCTGTCAGGCGCATTTGGCGTGCTTCTGGCCACGGTTGGCGTTGATCTGCTGACCTCAGTTGAACGTTTTACCTTTGGCTACAATGAACTGTCTGAGGGCATCGGATTTGTCCCGGTCATGATCGGTGTTTTCGGAATTTCAGAGCTTCTGGTGCAAGCGGGCGGTCTTGATACCGTGCGGAAACAGGTGTCGATGAAGTCGATCAAGCTGCCAGGGCGCGCGGATTATGTCAAAGTCTGGCGCACCATTCTGCGCTCCTCGGGCATTGGAACTTTCATTGGAATTCTGCCCGCCGAGGGGGCAACGGTCGCTTCAATGATCGGCTATAACGAGGCCAAACGCTGGTCGAAAACCCCGGAAGAGTTTGGCAAGGGCGCGATTGAAGGCATTGCAGGTTCCGAAGCCGCAAACAACGCGGCCACCGGTGGCGCCATGGTGCCAACGCTTGCGCTGGGCATTCCGGGCAGCCCGACAGCTGCGGTGATTCTGGCGGGCATGATGGTGCACGGGCTGCGCCCTGGCCCCAGCTTGTTCACCGAACAGGCCGACTTTGTGTATGCAATCTTCTGGTCGATGATGCTGGTGAATGTACTGTTCTTTTTTGTCGGCCTTTACGGAGCCAGGCTGTTTGCCCGCGTGACATTCATCCCGGTTCAGATCCTCTGGCCCACCGTTTTCACGTTTTCGATCGTCGGGGCCTATGCGCTTGATCAGTCGATGATGGATGTCTGGATTGCGCTGGCTTTTGGCATCATCGGTTTCATGATGCGGCGCCATGGGTTTTCGGTTGTGCCCATGGCCATAGGCCTGATCCTCGGCGGCATGCTGGAAACGCGGCTGGGCCAAAGCATGGTGATGCTGGACGAGCAATGGTGGCTGATGGCCACCCGCCCTCTAACGCTGTTTTTCTTTGTGCTGACGGCGCTGGCACTTTTTGGCCCGATGATCTGGGGCCGGTTTTTCAAACAACGCGCACCTATCGACTCGACTGGAGAATAACATGGTAAAAATTAAATCAGTGCGCACCCGGGTCTGGAACTGGAAAGGACCCACGGTTCCGCCGCAGGCAAATTTCTGTACCAACGCCAGCGATGTTCTTTATGAGAGCGGTGATGCGATGGACAGCTTTCGCTTCCATCAGTGGCTGACCTGCGAGATTGAGACAGAGGACGGCACCATTGGCATCGGCAATGCGGCCCTGGCACCGGATCTGGTGAAACAGGCGATTGATCAGTATTACGCCCCGCTGGTGATCGGTGAAGACCCGTTTGACTATGCCTATCTGTGGGAAAAAATGTACCGGCGCACCCATGCCTGGGGACGCAAAGGCATCGGTATGGTGGCAATCTCGGCGGTCGATATCGCGATCTGGGATCTGATGGGGAAGCTGGTGGGCAAACCGGTGTTCAAATTGCTGGGCGGGCGTACCAAAGAGAAAATCCCGGTCTATTATTCCAAACTCTACGCGGGGGACATTCCGGATATGCAGGCCGAAGCGGAAGCGGCGATGCAACATGGATATTCCGGGTTTAAGACGCGTTTTGGCTTCGGCCCCCAGGACGGCATGGCGGGCATGCGCGAAAACCTCAAACGGGTTGAGGCGCTGCGGGAAGTGATCGGGTACGACAAAGATCTGATGCTGGAATGTTATATGGGCTGGAACCTGGATTACACCCGTCGGATGCTGCCCAAACTGGAGAAATATGAGCCGCGCTGGCTGGAAGAACCGGTTATTGCCGATGATATCCATGGTTACGCGGAGCTGAACAAAGGGCCAATTCCGATCTCGGGTGGCGAACATGAATTCAGCCTGATGGGGTTCCGTCAGTTGCTGGAGGCAAAAGCGGTCAGCGTCATTCAGTATGACACCAACCGTGTTGGCGGCATCACTGCGGCGCAAAAGATCAATGCGCTGGCAGAAGCGCATCAGGTGCCGGTTATTCCGCATGCCGGTCAGATGCACAATTACCACCTGACAATGGCCAATGTGAACTGTCCGATGTCGGAGTACTTTCCGGTGCATGACGTGGAAATCGGCAACGAGCTTTTCTACTATATTTTCGACGGCGACCCCGATGCCGAGGGTGGGTTTTTGGATCTGGACGACACGAAACCGGGGCTGGGCATTGAAATATCTGACCGCCACCGGCATCAGTTTGAGGTGACAGAATGAGCCCGGTTTACAGCGGCATCTGGCCAGTCGCCCCGACGCCGTTTCATGAAGACGGACAGATTGATCTTGAGGGCATGCGCCGGGTTCTGGACCTGATGATAGATCAGGGCTCAGATGGCATTTGTATCCTCGCCAATTTTTCGGAACAGTTCCTGATCAGCGATGAGGAACGGGCGGTGCTGACCCGGCTATGTCTCGAACATGTTGCTGGCCGGGTGCCGGTCATCGTGACCATCAGCCATTTTGCCACCTCGATTGTGGTGGAACGCGCCCGGTTTGCACGGGACCTTGGTGCGGCGATGGTGATGATGATGGCGCCTTATCATGGTGCTTTAATGAAGGGCACCGCGAACCAGACATTTGAACAGATGGCAGCCGTCAGCGAAGTGGGCATTCCGATCATGGTACAGGATGCGCCTTTGTCCGGCGTTGAGCTTCCGGTTGAGCTGCTGGCGAAGATGGCCCAGAGAATTGAGATGGTGAAATTGTTCAAGATCGAATGCGCCGGGGCGGCCGCAAAATTGCGGGCGCTGATTGAAGCAGGCGGCGCGGCGGTTGAAGGGCCTTTTGACGGTGAAGAGGCCATCACACTTATGGCTGATCTGGACGCAGGCGCCACCGGTGGCATGACGTCGGCGATGATCCCGGACCTGATCAGGCCAGTGATAAAACACCATCTGGCAGGGGACAGGGTGCAGGCCGCTGCCGCCTATGCAAAGGTGTTGCCCGCGATCAATTATGAAAACAGGCAGTGTGGTTTCCGCGCCGCCAAGGCCGCTATGCTGGCGGGCGGCGTTATCGCTTCTGATTATTGCCGCCATCCAATCATGCCATTGCATCCGCAAACCCGCTCTGGTCTTTTGGAAATATTGGCGCCACTGGAGCCCGTTGTGTTGAATTGGGGGAAATAGAGATGAGTGAAAACAACTGGTTTACGGCGCTAAAGAAAGAGGGCGCGGTTCATCCGCGTCAGACCCTCGCGGACGAAGCCGCCGACAATCTGCGTGAATTTATCCTGCTGGAAAAACTGCCCGCCGGGACGCCAATTCCAGAGCGTGAGCTTGCCGAAGCGCTGGGCATCAGCCGTACGCCTTTGCGCGAAGCATTGCGCCTGCTGGAGGTCGAAGGGCTGGTGGAATATTCCTCAACCCGGCGGCCCAGAGTGGCGGACCCGTCTTTTGAGGAGCTTGTTCAGTTTATCAAAGTGCTGGGTGCGTTAGAAGCGCTGGGCGGCGAGCTGGCCTGTGCTGAGGCGAGTGACGATGAAGTACAGAAAATCCTCAAGCTGAATGCCCGGATGGCCAACGGGTTGAAGACAAAAGATCCGCTGGAGTTTTTCCGCCTCGACATGCTGTTTCACACCTCAATTATCGAAGCCAGCCGCAACCTGCCGCTGATCGAGACTCACCGTCAGTATAACGCCCGGCTGTGGCGGGCACGCTTTGTCTCTTCGCGCCGTGCCACGCGGCGTGAAAGGACGCTGCAGGAACATAATGACATCTCAGTGGCGTTGCAGGCCCGCGACGGTGTGGCCGCAGGCATTGCGATGCGCAGCCATCTGAATACGGCGATAAAAAACATCGCCCTGGCTCAGGCTGAGGACAGCGACACATGAAACCCAGAATAGGAATTATTCCCGGAGACCCCAGTGGCATCGGGCCGGAATTGATCGCCCGTTTGCTGGCCTGCGAGGGGGTGGCAGAGGCCGCCGACATCCTGCTGATTGGCGATGCGCATGTCTTTGAGCGTGGCCAGCAACTGGCCGGCGTCCAGCACGAGCTGATCCCGGTTGATGCGCGCCAGGGTTCCTGGAGCGTGTCCGGCGGCTTTGCGTGGCACGAGACCCGTACGATCACCCGCGACGCGGTGGTGAAGGCAGATGCCACCCAGGCGTCCGGAGCATCGGTTCTGGCGACGCTGGACCTGGCGCTGGACCTCGCCCGCGACGGGGTGATTGACGCGGTGGTGTTTGCCCCGTTCAACAAAGCAGCTTTGCATCTGGCTGGGATGGAGCACAGTGATGAGCTTCATTATATGGCGGATCGTTTGGGTGTGAGTGACTATCTCTCGGAGTTGAATACGCTGGACGGGCTCTGGACCAGCCGGGTGACCAGCCATATCGCTCTGCGCGATGTTGCCGATGCGATCTCAGAGGAGCGCATCACAGAAGCCGTTGCCCTGATCGACAAAACCCTGCGCCGCTCCGGTCTGGCCCGGCCGCGCATTTCGGTTGCGGCGCTCAACCCTCATGCCGGGGACGGGGGCAATTTTGGCCGTGAAGAAATCGAGGTGATCGAACCCGCGGTACGCCGGCTGGCCGGCGGTCAGATGGCGGTGGACGGACCCTGGCCCTCAGATACAGTGTTTCTGAAAGCCGTGGCGGGTGAGACCGACGGAATCGTCACTATGTATCACGATCAGGGCCAGATCGCGCTGAAGCTGCTCGGTTTTGACCGGGGCGTTACGGTTCAGGGCGGTATGCCTTTCCCGGTCACAACCCCGGCGCATGGCACTGCTTTTGACATTGCCGGGCTGGGCGAAGCGGATGTCGGTGCGACTCTGGCGGCCTTTCAGCTCGCCTGCGACATGGTTGAAAACTGGCGCGACGCATAGCGCCCAAAAACGATCTGGATACCACATGACATATACGCCGCATGGCGATCACCTGATCGCGGGCAACCGGGTGTCTGGCGACACGCATTTTCGCTCTGCACCGGCCCGGTGCGGATTGAAGCGGCGGGGTATCGTGACGCAAAAAGGGGCCAGGCGTTGCAGCGCCTGGCCCCTTTTGTCTGTCTGAGCCGGCCGGTGCTGCGGGCGCGCCTTCGTCCGGGCAATGCATCCGGCCACAGATCAGGAAAAGTCGATATGCACTTTCATCGCCTGGCTGCGGTCTGAGGCCAGGGTGAAGGCTTCTTCCGCCTGCTCCAGCGGCAAGGTGTGGCTGATCAGCGGTTTCACATCGATCAGCCCTTTTTGCATCAGCTCCACCCCGGTGAAGAACTCCTGGTGAAATCGGAAAGACCCGCGCAGTTGCAGCTCCTTGGCGGTGATGGCCATCATTGGCAGGCTCATGTCGCCGCCGAGACCAAGCTGAACAATCACCCCGCCGGGGCGCAGCGCGGCGATACCAGCGGCAAGCGCGGGGGCAGCGCCGGAACATTCATACAGCACATCGAAATGGCCTTTTCCGGCCTGATACTCTGTCAGCTGCTCCGGCGTATTTGCCATGTTAATGCCGAGGTCAGCGCCATTTTTCCGGGCCAGATCAAGGGTGAAACCTGACAGGTCAGTGGCGACGATTTCTGCGGCACCAGCGCGGCGCGCGGCAAGAATGGAGAGCAGCCCGATCGGGCCGCAGCCGGTAATAAGCACACGCTTGCCCAGCATTTTGCCCGCCTGACTTGTGGCGTGCAGACAGACCGCAAGCGGTTCCGCCATCGCAGCCTCTGCCGGGCTCAGCCCGTCTGCCGGAGCGCATTGGCTGGCGTCGGCCACCAGCACTTGCCGGAAGGCGCCCTGGATATGGGGAAACGGCATGGCGCTGCCGTAAAAGCGCATGTTCAGACACTGGTTGTGTTTGCCCTGCTGGCAATATTCGCAGGCGTAACACGGGCGTGACGGGGAGACCGCGACCAGTTGACCGACGCTCAGGTTTTCTACACCTGCGCCCAGTTTGACAATGTGACCGGACACTTCATGGCCCAGCACCATCGGTTCGCGCAGTTTAATGGCACCAAAACCGCCGTTGTTGAAATAATGCAGGTCTGAGCCGCAAATGCCGCCGGTGGCCAGGGCAATCTGTACTTCGCCGGCGCCGGGCTCGCCGGGCTGGCTTTCTACGAGCCGCAGGTCTTTTGCAGCGTGAATGACGATGGATTTCATGACTACCTCTGCGCCACTGGTGTCAGCAGGCTTTCGCCTGCGAAATGCGCGCTCAGATTGTCCCGCACCAGTTTGCCCATTGCTTTGCGGGTCTCAAATGTTCCCGAGGCGTGATGTGGCTGTAACAGCACGTTGTTGAGCTGCAGAAAACGCGGATCCAGCGCCGGTTCACCCTCAAACACATCCAGCGCTGCGGCGCCAAGGCGACCATTTTCCAACGCGTCCAGCAATGCGTTTTCGTCGATATTGGAGGCGCGGGAAATGTTGATGACCATGCCCTCTGGGCCGAGCGCTTCCAGCACTTCATGGCCAACGATATGGCGGGTGTCGGCCGACGCAGCGAGGGTCACAAACAGGAAATCCGCATGGCGGGCAAGTTCAACCGGATCAGAAATATATGCCCAGTCAGCCGCGTAGTCTTTGGCGGAGATATCGGAATAGGCGATATCCATGTCAAACCCTGTCAGCCGTTTGGCGACCTCAAAACCGATGCGGCCCAGGCCGAGCACGCCGACTTTGGCGCCGTGTACGCGGCGCTTGAGCGGGTAAAGCCCTTTTGCCGCCCAGCTGCCGTCCCGCACCCAGGATTCTGCACCGACAAGGCCGCGCGACTGCGCCAGCATCATGGCGACGCCCAGATCAGCGACGTCTTTGGTCAAAACATCCGGTGTGTTGGTCACGTGGATGCCTTTTTCGCCACAGGCCGCCAGATCAACCGCGTCATACCCGACGCCATACACCGAAATAATCTCCAGATTCGGGCAGGCTTCAATCAGTGCGCGATCAGCGCCAAGTTCGCCCCGGGTTGCGATGCCGCGGATGTCCGGACCGACCTCGGCCAGAAATGCAGCCGTGTTGTCGGCGTCAAACAGGCGATGTACCGTAAAGGCCTCATTCAACGGACCTTCATCCCATTCCGGGTAAGGGCCGACCTGAAGTATGTTTGCTTTGACCATCGGGGTACTCGCTCTCTTGACTTGAATTGTTATCGATACCATAAGCGATGTAATTTGTTATTGTCGAGATCAAAAAGGAAAGCTTGTATGGCCAAAGGAAATGAACTGTTCGATCTGACGGGGCGGCTGGCGCTGGTGACGGGCTCTTCTCAGGGAATCGGATATGCTTTGGCCACGGGGCTTTCTGAGGCCGGGGCGCACGTGATTCTGAACGGGCGTGATACCAGCAAACTTGCCCAGGCGGCTCAGTCGCTGCGTGACCAGGGGGCGACGGTCAGCGAATTGCCCTTTGATGCCACCGACCACGCCGCAGTCAAACAGGCGATCGACGATTTTGAAGCCAATACCGGTGCTATTGATATCCTGGTAAACAACGCCGGAATGCAGCATCGGAGCGAGCTGGAAAACTTTCCGGCGGAGATGTTTGATCAACTGCTGCGGACAAATATTTCGACGGTGTTTAATGTGGGGCAGGCGGTTGCCCGTCACATGATCACTCGTGGCGCCGGCAAAATTATCAATATCGCATCTGTGCAAACATCGTTGGCCCGCCCTGGCATCGCGCCCTATACCGCCACCAAAGGCGCGGTGGGGAATCTGACCAAGGGTATGGCGACCGACTGGGCCAGACATGGGCTGCAATGCAATGCGATCGCGCCGGGTTATTTCGACACCCCGCTCAATGCGGCGCTTGTGGCCGATGCGGAGTTCAGCTCCTGGCTGGAAAAACGCACCCCCGCCGGTCGTTGGGGCAATGTCGACGAACTGGTGGGTGCATGTATCTTCCTTAGCGCGCCGGCCTCCAGTTTTGTCAACGGACACACGCTTTATGTCGATGGCGGCATAACGGCGTCGCTGTAACATGAGATGTTTTGTGGTCATGGGTGTTTCGGGCTGTGGAAAATCCTCAGTCGGCGCGGCACTTGCTGCAGGGCTCAGCGCGGTGTTTATTGACGGTGACGATCTGCATCCCCAGTCAAACATCGAAAAAATGGCACGCGGCGAGGCGTTGAATGACACGGACCGTGCGCCCTGGCTGAACAAAGTTGGCACTGCATTGTGCGCGTTTGACGGGGTCTGCGTGATCGGCTGTTCGGCGCTGAAACGCAGCTACCGCGATCAGATCCGCGATGCGGCGGGGGAGCCGGTGCTGTTTGTACATCTGGACGGCGCCGCTGAGGTGATCCGCAAGCGCATGTCAGCGCGGGGCGGTCATTTCATGCCACTCAGCCTGCTGGACAGTCAAATTGCGACGCTGCAGCCGCTGCAGCGTGATGAGATGTCTGTCACGGTTGATATTGATCAGCACTTTGATGCGGTTGTGGCGGAGATACTTGAGAAAATCGGAAAGGTTGAGACATGACACAGAATGTTGCTCTGATCGGGGCAGGGGCCATGGGCGGCGCTATTGGCACAAGGCTGGCGCAGGTCGGCCATAATTTAAAGGTGTTTGACCTCGACGTTGAAAAAGTGGCGGAACTGGTGGCAAAGGGCGCCAAAGCGGCGACGTCGGCTGCGGAAGCTGCGACGGTGTCTGACTATGTGATTGTCAGCCTGAATTCGGCGCGGATTGTTGATCTGGCAGTGTTTGGGGCCGAGGGTGTGGCCAGTGGCGCGAAGCCAGGTACTGTCATTATTGACATGTCCTCGATTGATCCGGAATCGACAAAAGACCTGGCTGCCAAAGCTGCGGCGCAAGGGCTGCGCTGGGTCGACAGCCCGCTGTCAGGCGGGGCGCCAAAAGCCTTGATTGGCGAGTTGACCCTGATGGCCGGCGGCGAGGCCAAAGACGTTGAGGACGCGCATAATGTGCTGAAAGATGTCGCCTCAAACTACACCCATATGGGGCCGAGCGGCGCCGGGCAAACCACCAAGCTGATCAATCAGGTGCTGTGCGGTCTTGGCTTTCTGGCTGTTGCTGAGGCGACTCAACTGGCGCTGGATGCTGGTGTGGATGCGGCTAAAATCCCCCAGGCGCTGAAAGGCGGGCGTGCGGACAGTGCGTTGCTGCAGGAATATATGCCGCGGTTTGTTGTGAAGGATTACCGCAAGACCGGGCGCATAGACAATATGGTCAAAGATCTCAACGGCGCGCAGGATCTGGCACGTCTGACCAATACCGCAATGCCGCTGACGGCAGTCTGTGCCGAGGTGCACCGCATGCTGACGGCGGCGGGGCTTGGCGGCGAAGATCAGGCGGCGTTGATGGAGTATTTCAAAGGGCCGGACAGGTCGCAATTCTCCTGATCCCCGTGGCAGGTTGATGCCAATAGCACAGGCCTGCCCCGATAAAACGGGCCTGATCCTGAACCCGGATCAGGTCCGTTCGCGCCGGCCCGTTTGGCGTGACGCGCGCAAATACCTATTCTTCATGCCTGGATCCGACGCGGCGGTCCTGGCACAGGGCGGGCAAATTTTAGGGCAGTTCCAGGCTGGTTAATGCGTCTGAAAAAGGGGGCTGTCTCCTGGCGTTCGCGCTGTGGGCGGGAAACGTCCACATCTTTCAATAAGGGTGCGCCGCAAGGTCAGAGTTTATGAAACAAGCGGGATTCTCGCCAATTGCTAGAGTGCTCCGATTTGCCGATATCACAGTTTCGAGCGGTATCTGGCGGTGGCGCCTCCGACTAACGTCTGACTTCGCCAGTTAAACTTTGCCGTTTAACCTCAATAGCTTGATGTGTTACCCCCATCATCCCCTGTTCTAATCAGCACCGTAAATAAAAAATCAGCTCACCGATCACGATCGCCCTTTTTGTTGAAATTTTTGTTGACGGACTGAAATGGTATCGATAACAATTATCAAGAATAGAGACGACCTGCTGGCAAGACTATGACGATTCAGGGTTTGGCCGGGGGGAGGAAGTGGAGGAAATTTTGAGACAGCTGTCTATCTGGCTTTGGCAATTTATCGACATTATCATGGCGGTGCTTCTTGCCGCGATGATCCTGTTGGTCTTTGCAAATGTCGTCTTGCGATATGGGTTTTCATCCGGTCTGCGCCCGTCTGTGGAACTGTCGCGCCTGGGTTTCGTCTGGGTGGTGATGCTCGGTGCGGTCACCGCATTGCGCCGGGGCGAACATCTGGCCGTTACGGAACTGGCGGACAGGCTGTTCCCGCGCGCTGTTCCTTTTCTCCGCAAAGCCATCTGGCTGGTCATTCTCGTTTCGGTCTGGATGCTCTTCTGGGGCGCAGCCAAGCAGACGCTGGCCAACTGGAACAATATCTCACCACTGACCGGATTGCCGTCCGGGCTGTTTTATCTCGCCGGGGTCGTCTCGGGCGCGCTGATGGGGTTTGTCGCATTATTCAACCTGTTCGGGCCGCTTCACAAACCCGATGACGAGGCACAAGAATGACTCTTTTACTGTTTCTCTCGGTGCTGCTGTTCAGCATTTTCCTTGGGCTGCCCGTCGCCTTCGCTCTGCTGCTTGCGGCAATGGCGCTGATGCTCCAGATGGATCTGTTCAGCGCCGACATCCTGGCCCAATCGATGATCAATGGCGTTGACAGCTTTCCGCTGCTGGCCATTCCGTTCTTTCTGATGGCCGGCGAAGTCATGGCCTCAGGCGGATTGTCGACCCGGATCGTGCGGCTGGCAACGGCGCTTATGGGCCATCGCAAAGGCGGGCTGGGTTATGTTGCCATTTTCACCGCCGTACTGCTTGCCGGCCTGTCAGGATCGGCGGTTGCCGACGCGGCTGCGCTGGTCAGCATTCTCTATCCGATGATGAAAAAAGCCGGTTATCCGGAGGCGCCGTCCATGGGGTTGCTGGCCTCGGGTGGCATCATCGCGCCGGTTATCCCGCCGTCGCTGCCGCTGATCATCATGGGCGTTGCGGGCAACATATCCATTGCCAAACTGTTCATTGGTGGCATCGTGCCCGGGCTGATTATGGGCATGGCTCTGATCGTGGTCTGGACTGTGATCATGCGAAAAGAGGATGTCGAAGTCGCGCCAAAGGCCGACCGCAGCGAACGGCTTGCCGCGCTCAAAGACGGTGTCTGGGCCCTGTTCCTGCCGGTGATCATTATTGGTGGTATTCGGTTTGGCGTCTTTACCCCGACCGAGGCGGCCGTGGTTGCTGCAGTCTACGCCATCGCTGTGTCTGCCTTTATCTACCGCGAACTGACCTGGCGCTCGCTGTTTCGTATGCTGGTGCAGTCGGCACGTACCACCGCCATGGTGATGTTTCTGGTGGGATCGGCGATGGTTGCTGCCTGGCTGATCACCGTCGCGCAATTGCCGCAGCAACTGGCTGAACTTCTTGGCCCGCTGGTGGATTCACCCAAACTGCTGATGGCCACAATCATGGTGATTGTACTCATGGTGGGCATGGTGATGGATCTGGCGCCGACCATCCTGATCCTGGTGCCGCTGTTCATGCCCATCATCAAACTGGCCGGCATCGATCCTGTCTATTTTGGCCTGATGTTTGTGATCAACACCTCGATCGGTCTGATCACGCCGCCGGTGGGAAATGTACTGAATGTGGTGTGCGGTGTTGGCCGCGTCCCTATGAGCACCGCGGTGAAAGGCGTCCTGCCGTTTATCGCTGTCTACCTTATGCTTCTGGCGCTGTTTGTCGCCTTCCCGAGCATAATTATCGTCCCGATGAAAATTTTGATCGGATAAAAAACTTCAAGGAGGAAACTATGAAGACATTTTTCAAAGCAATTGGGGTGGCATCGGTACTGGCCGTTGGAGCTCTTTCCGTCAGCGCACTTTCTGCCAGCGCGCAGGTCACTCTGAAACTGGCGCATGCGGCTCCGGCCTCAGATCTGCAGCAAACGCTGTCGTTGTTTTTCAAAGAGCAGGTTGAAGCCCGCTCCAACGGCTCGCTGAAGGTCAACGTATTTCCTCAGGGCCAGCTGGGCAATGATGCGCAGATGATCGACGGGACGCGTTCCGGCATTATCGACATTGAAATGTCCGGTCTGAACAATTTTACCGGTCTGATCCCGGAAGCGGCGGCCTTCACATTGCCCTTCATGTTTCCGACCCGTGAAATCGCCTACAAAGTGCTGGATGGCGACGTCGGTCAGGGCGTGTCCAAACAAATGGAAGAATTTGGTCTGAAAGGGCTGGGTTATCCTGAAAATGGCTATCGCAACGTGTCAAACAACCGGGGTCCGATCCGGGTTCCGGAAGATCTCAAAGGTCTGCGGATGCGCGTCAACAGCTCCAAAGCGCTGAACGATATGTTTGATATGGTCGGTGCCAATCCACAGCAAATCCCTGTTGCTGAGCTTTATACCGCGCTGGAAACTGGTGTTGTCGACGCGCAGGATCACCCGATCGGTGTTGTGCAGTCCTTCAAGTTCTACGAAGTGCAGAAGTACCTGTCGCTGACACGTCACGCCTATTCGCCACTGGCGCTGGTGATGAACCTGAACAAGTTCAATGGCCTGTCCGCTGAAGAGCAAAAGATCATCACCGAAGTCTCTGCTGAGGCGGTTGCGATGCAGCGTGAGCTGAGCATTGCCAAAGAAGATGAAATGATCGCGGCGCTGGAAGCCGACGACATGGTGGTAAACCGCGATGTTGACGGTAAAGCGTTTCAGAAAGCTGTGAAGCCAGTGTGGAGAAACTTTATCAAAGAGAATGGTGATACGTTGATCAACGCCATCCTGGAAGCAGGCATGTAATCTGATTTCAGGTTTGTCTGCTAAAACAACGATTTGGCGGGGTCTTCCGGATCCCGCTTTTTCTGTTGTAGGTTTGCCAGCTGATCCTTCGCGCTGACGGTTGAAATTGCCATCGTTTCTCTGTCTAGTCCCTTACATAATATTGATAACACAGGCACCCAATTTTATGGCCCGAACTCCCATTATGAAGGACGTCGCGAAAGCGGCAGGCGTGTCGCCGATGACCGTCTCGCGTGCGTTCAGCCAGGATTCATCTGTCAGCAAATCTACCCGTGAGAAGATTATGGCGGTGGCAGAACAGCTGGGTTATGTGTTTGACAGCACGGCGTCTAATCTGCGCTCGCAAAAAACCGGTTTTGTTGCGGTCATTATCCCGTCGCTGAACAATGCCAACTTTGCCGATACGGTCAGCGCCCTGTCGGGCGAACTGGCAAATCACAACCTCCAGATCCTGCTGGGTTATACCGGCTATAATATTGAAGAAGAAGAGCGGCTGATCGGCCAGTTGTTGCGACGCCGTCCTGAGGCGATCGTGGTGACCGGCGGGCGCCACACGGCGGCGGCGCGGCGGATGTTGGAGAAATCAGCAATTCCGGTGGTCGAAATCTGGGATCTTCCGGACGATCCGATTGATCATGTGGTCGGGTTTTCGAATGCGGCAACCATGGGCGGGCTGGTGGATCATCTGGTGGCGCAAAACTACACCAGGCTCGGATTTATAGGTGCGGATGCGGATGGCGATACCCGAGGTGCCGACCGCCGCAACGGCTTTCTTGAGGCGCTCGAGCGCCACCAGCTGGACAGCTCGCGTCTGATATCCGCCGGGCCGGCGCCGATTTCTATGCGGGAGGGCGCAGAGGCCATGGCACGGCTTCTGCAGCGTTTTCCGGATACCGAGGCGGTGGTCTGTGTGTCGGATCTGACAGCCTTTGGGGCGCTGACCGAATGCCAGCGACGTGAAATCCGGGTGCCCGGTGATATCGCGGTTGCCGGCTTTGGCGCCTATGACATCTCAGCTTTCTCGGTGCCAACCATCACCACAATTGACGCTTTTTCGTTCGATATTGGCCGCGAGGCCGGCGAACTCATTTCCAGCCTGCTGAGAAACCCGGAAGCCAGCAGGGAACAGCAGATCAGGAACATATCGCCAAAACTCGTGGTCCGGCAATCAACTGTTCGCGTCTAGATCTGCGCCGCTGCACCAATCAGATTCCACATTCGATCGCTGGCAGTCGTATTCTGCGCTGCGTTCGCGTCTCACGGCTCACGGCTCACGGCTCACGCCCAACCGAGCCGGGCTGGCAGGGCGGTCACAATCCGGGCCATGTATCCGCCGGATCCGTATCAGGGGCGCTGATACCACAGCAGCCCGGATCTGTGTGCTACCTGTCCCAGTTATGACCAGCGCTGGGCAAGCCAGAGGTAATAGGCAGAATGGTCGAGCTCGGCGCCGTCGTGGTTTTCGACAAAATCGCGAAAACTGGCGGTGATTGTTGTGCCGAGCGGCAGCTCAAGGCCGCTTGCCTCTGCAAGTGCCATAACATTGTCGAGGTCTTTCAGCTGCGCCACCGATCTGCCCCCAGGCACAAAATCCGCAGTCACCATGCGTTTGCCGTGGAGATCCAGGATGCGGCTGTCGGCAAAGCCTCCTTTGAGCGCGTCACGCAGGGCGGCCGGATCACATCCGCCCGCCTCAGCAAGCCGCAGACCTTCGGCCACGGCGCCAATGGTGGTGGCTACGATCAGCTGATTGGCAAGTTTCGCCACCTGACCAGCGCCAACTGCCCCCAGATGTGTAGCGCGGCCAAGCGGGGCGAAGACGGGCGCGGCCATGGCATAGGCTTCAGCGGTGCCACCGGCGAATATCGCCAGCGTTCCGGCTTCGGCGCCAACCACGCCACCTGAAACCGGCGCATCCAGATAATGCAGCTCCAGCCTGGCGGAAAACGCAGCCAGCGCCCGGTCGGTTTCGGGATCAACCGACCCCATATCAACAACCAGGGTGCCCGGTTTCAGCAGCGAAAGACACGGGCTCAGCACTTCTGCAGTGACAGGCCCGTCCAGCAGCATCATGATCACGACATCAGCGTTCATGACCGCGCTTTCAGCGGTGTCACACACCGTTGCAATACCGGCCAGCGCGGTGGCCCGGGCTGCAGAGCGGTTCCAGACTGACAGTTCAAAGCCAGCCGTCGCCAGCCGTCGCACCATCGGTGCCCCCATCAAACCGGTGCCAAGAAATGCGATTTTCATACCGTGGCTCCAATGGATGTCAGCGCCGCCTGCGCGACCGCAATATCCTGGTCTCCGCTGCCAGAGCCGACGCCGATACCGCCAAGCAGAATACCCCCTATCCAGATCGGCAACCCACCGGGCAAGGCGGTCATATCTCCCGCGGTTGCCTGGCCGATTTGCAGCCTGACCGTGTCAGGGATCGCTACGGTCTCTGCGCCAGTCGACGCTGCTGTCCTTGCCTTGGCGCGGGCGCTTTTGCGGCTGAGGAACTTTGCCCCTGTCATCCGCAATTCGCCCAGGGTCTCGCCGCTGGCATCGACGATGACGATGCATTGCGGTTGGCCCGTCTCTCGGGCTTTGGCCACGGCGGCGGTTAACATCGCCAACACCGCTTCATCTGTCAGTATCTTGCTGTTTTGGGTCACACGCATCTTGAGCTCTCAGTTCAGGATCAGCTAAATGTTATCGATAACTATTGACCGGCGTGCCAGAAGAAACAAGCCGCTAATTCTTTTGTGAAACAGATGTTTTGCGCACGGAAACTTATATCCCACAGGTGGGATCACAGATGGCTTTGCTCTACCGCCGAATGGCCGGGCCAACAGAGCTGGAACTATCCCCTTTTTGGTCTCCAGGCATGGGAAAAGTGATCTGATGGGATGGACCGCCATTCCATCCGAACGCAGCTATTGGTGATTTGAATTTGGCGCAGGACAAGATGATTCCGTTGAATATCGCGGTTCCTGGGATTGCTTTGGGGAAACGCGGATCGCAGTGTTGCGGGTCAGGGCCGTTCTGGCGCGCTTGTGTTGTGAAAACGCATTCAACGCTTCAGATTGTTGGATTTTTTCGCAAATCTGGTGCCTTGCGTCATCACCAGGGACCTGCGGCGGGGCGCCTGCATCGAGCGTTTCTGTCTTGAGCATGGTCATGAGCCACGACTGATGTCGCCCCTCGTGTCCGCCGCCCGTGTCCACCCCAGCGTAAAGGTCTACAAAACTGACGGTCGGGATGCCGAGGGCATCGTCGAGGAGGTAATCCGGCTGGACATACCACGACCTGCGCAGAACAGCAGCGACCCCAATGGCAGAAGGTATGGTTTCGCGATTTATCATTGAAAGAGCATTGGGTTATGCTGACCAGGGCGTAACGGTTACTTGCGAGCGAGCGTCATACCGAGACGAAAAGCTTGAGGCAATTGAGGTAGTAGCTTCTGGCTTATTGTAAGCGCTGCGTTGTCGCCACCTTCCGGAAATTGAGTTGATCTGCGTGTCCACTGCCAAGAGTAGTTTTGGACTGGTGACTGTATTGGCAGAACATATATCGCACCATTTTAAGGACACTTTCCGAACTTAAGTAATGTATGGCCCCTCTGGAAGAGCCGCTGGACGGAGAAGTTAATAGCACGCGCTTTGGCCGCCCCGCACCTAAGTCCATTGTGTCCCGGTGGTGCGGGCCAGGATATCCACGCCTTGTTGTTTCCAGAAATGCAGCAGGTCGATAAAGACCCAGTTTTCAGCCAGTTTGTCACCGTCGCGCCGGTAAATATCAATGACGCGGAATTCACCAGGCTTGTCACTGCCAGGCATGCCCATAAACCCGCCCGTCGGAATGGCGGTGAAATTGGGCCAGCCAAAGA
>MAAC01018894.1_pt1 | contig 33035 bp, 26 predicted proteins | sample 1115981 | NCBI WGS metagenome assembly MAAC01 (sample SAMN04961126, study PRJNA320927) | seawater metagenome | isolation source: sample BD02T64 sea water enriched with oil for 64 days | place: USA:Gulf of Mexico | collected 2013-07-27 | reverse complement strand
ACAGGGTAAGCATGACGCGATTTATTTTTGTCACAGGTGGCGTTGTTTCGTCACTTGGTAAAGGCATTGCCGCCGCCTCTCTCGGCGCTCTACTCGAGTCCCGGGGGCTGAAGGTCACCTTGCTCAAGCTCGATCCTTATCTCAATGTTGACCCGGGCACCATGAGCCCCTTTCAGCACGGTGAAGTTTTTGTTACCGAAGATGGTGCCGAAACCGATCTCGACCTGGGTCACTATGAGCGTTTTTTGAATTCGCGCATGACCCGCAATAACAACTTCACCACCGGTCAGGTGTACGAAACTATTCTACGCCGCGAGCGCCGTGGTGAATATTTGGGCGGCACCGTTCAGGTCATCCCCCACGTTACCGACGAAATCAAGCGGCGGATCATTAAGGGCGGTGAGGGCAATGATATCGCCCTGGTCGAAATCGGTGGCACGGTGGGTGACATCGAGTCCCAGCCCTTTCTCGAGGCCATTCGTCAATTAAAGGTCGAGCTGGGCAGTGCTCGGGCCCTGTTGATTCACCTGACCCTGGTACCCTATATCGCCACTGCGGGCGAAACCAAAACCAAGCCGACCCAACACTCGGTGAAGGAGTTGCGTTCCATCGGTCTACAGCCCGATGTGCTGATTTGCCGTTCAGAGGTGGCTATAGACGCGGGTTCGAGGCGCAAAATAGCCTTGTTTACCAGTGTTGAAGAGCGCGCCGTGGTGCCTCTGATGGACGCGGATAGCATTTATAAAATCCCTCGCTACCTCTTCGACTGGAAACTGGATCAGTTTGTTGTTGAGCGCTTCTTATTGGATTGCCCGCAAGCGGATCTCAGCGAATGGGATCAGGTGGTTGAGAATCAGCGCCAAGCCACCAAGCCGGTCACCATTGCCATGGTTGGCAAGTATATGGAGTTACTCGACGCCTATAAGTCTCTCAATGAAGCACTATCCCACGCCGGCATTCAGAACCTGTCGAAAGTGAATGTGCGCTATATCGACTCCGAGGATCTGTGTGACAACATGGCCTTGCTGGATGATTGCCACGGTATTTTGGTACCCGGTGGCTTTGGTGAGCGCGGCGTCGAAGGCAAAATTAAAGCCGTACAATATGCCCGTGAAGAGAATATTCCCTACCTGGGTATTTGCCTCGGCATGCAGGTTGCGGTGATTGAATTCGCTCGCAATGTGGCTGGGTTGGAAAATGCCAATAGTACCGAGTTTGATACCAATACCCCCTATCCGGTGATTGGTTTGATTACCGAGTGGCTCGACAGCAGCGGCAAGCGTGAGCTGCGCACAGAAGATTCCGATCTCGGTGGCACCATGCGTCTCGGTGCTCAAGATAGCCGTCTCGTGGCTGATTCTATGGCGCGAGATATCTACGGCGCCGATGTGATTTGCGAGCGCCATCGTCACCGCTATGAGGTCAACAATCATTTGATCGGTGAAATTCAGGAAGCGGGTTTGAAGATCGGGGGCTGGTCGGGGGATGACTCCTTGGTAGAGACTGTCGAGCTGCCTGGGCACCGCTGGTTCTTCGCCTGTCAGTTCCATCCCGAATTCACCTCCACCCCCCGTGGTGGCCATCCGCTGTTTACTGGCTTTGTTAAAGCGGCCCTGGATTACAGCAGGGAGTCCTGAGCAATGACAGCAAAGATCCTCACCATTGGTGATATAAAAGTCGGCAACGACCAGCCCTTTGTGCTTTTTGCCGGGGTTAATGTGCTGGAGTCTCGGGATTTTGCTCTTAAGGTCGCCGAGCATTGCGCCCAGGTCGCAGAGCGACTGGCTATTCCCTATGTCTTTAAAGCGTCTTTTGACAAGGCCAATCGCAGCTCCATCCACTCCTTCCGTGGCCCCGGTTTAGAGGAGGGTTTGAAAATTCTCGCCGAGGTGAAGGGGACCTTTGATGTGCCGCTGATTACCGATGTCCATGAAATCGAACAGGCCGGTGTCGTGGCCGAGGTTTGTGATGTGATTCAGTTACCGGCTTTTCTGGCGCGCCAGACCGACCTGGTTGCTGCCATGGCGGCAACCGATGCGGTGGTGAATATTAAAAAGCCGCAGTTTATGAGCCCTTCGCAGGTCGGCAATTTGGTCGATAAATTTCGCGAATGCGGCAAGTCGGATGTCATTTTGTGCGAGCGCGGTAGCAGTTTTGGCTACGACAACCTGGTGGTTGATATGCTCGGCTTCGGTGTGATGAAACAAGCCAGCGATAATGTGCCCATCATTTTTGATGCAACGCACTCCTTGCAGTGTCGGGATGTTGGTGGTGCCGCCTCTGGTGGGCGTCGTGCGCAACTGCCCGAGTTGGCGCGAGCGGGTATGGCTACGGGTTTGGCAGGCTTGTTTCTGGAAACTCATCCGGACCCCGATAAAGCACTGTGCGATGGTCCCAGCGCCCTTAAGTTATCCTTGCTCGAGCCTTTTTTACAGCAAGTAAAGGCGGTTGATGATTTGATTAAACAGATGCCGGCGCTCGATACGGCTTGATCGCCCTTTCTTCAAAATTATTCCGAAATATGGCGCCAACAAACAATAGCTAAAATTTAGCAGCTCAAAAGTAAGTACTAACAAGGAAATACCATGACCAAAATTGCTGATATCAGAGCCTATGAAGTGCTCGATTCTCGGGGGAATCCCACCATCAATGCCGACGTGATCCTCGAGTGTGGTGCCGTGGGTAGTGCCTGCGCCCCCTCGGGCGCTTCCACTGGCACACGTGAAGCGCTGGAGTTGCGCGATGGCGATGAGAGCCGCTATCTGGGCAAGGGTGTCTTGACGGCCGTAAGTAATGTCAATCGAGACCTTCGAGAGCTGCTGTTGGGTAAAGATGCCTGCGATCAGCGCGAACTTGACCGCTTGATGATCGAGGCCGATGGCACTGACAATAAAGCTAAATACGGAGCTAATGCCATTTTGGCCGTTTCCCTGGCGGCGGCGAAAGCAGCGGCACAGGCTAAAAATATCCCCCTCTATCAACACATCGCCGATATTAACGGCACGCCGCTGAAGTACACCATGCCGGTGCCGATGATGAATATCATCAATGGCGGCGAACATGCCGACAACAATGTCGATATTCAGGAGTTTATGATCCTGCCCGTTATGGCGACATCTTTTAGTGAAGCCTTGCGTCAGGGTGCCGAGATTTTTCACAGTCTGAAAAAAGTGCTTTCAGCCCGGGGCCTGAACACGGCCGTGGGTGATGAGGGCGGCTTTGCTCCCAACTTGCCATCGAATGAAGCCGCCATTGAAGTCATCGCCGAGGCCGTTGCCAGTGCTGGCTACACATTGGGTGAGGACATTATGCTGGCTTTGGATTGCGCGTCTTCCGAGTTTTATCGCGACGGCCAGTACCACCTCTCTGGTGAAGGCAAAGTGTTTTCTGCCGTGGAATTTGCCAACTATCTGGCCGATCTGGCGAAACGCTATCCCATTCTGTCAATTGAAGACGGCATGGACGAAAGTGACTGGGAAGGCTGGGCTGACCTCACACGCAAAATTGGCAACACTGTGCAGCTTGTTGGCGATGATTTGTTTGTGACCAATACCAAGATTTTACAGCGTGGCATTGACGAAGATATCGCCAATTCAATTTTGATTAAATTTAACCAGATTGGCACCTTATCTGAGACCCTGGATGCCATCCAGATGGCAAAAGACGCTGGCTACAGTGTCGTTATTTCTCATCGCTCCGGCGAAACGGAAGACACCACTATTGCCGACCTGGCAGTGGGGACCTCGGCGGGACAAATTAAAACCGGTTCTCTGTGCCGTTCCGACCGCGTGGCCAAGTACAATCGCTTGCTGCGTATTGAAGCTCAGCTCGATGGCACGGCTGCCTACCGAGGCCAGGCTGAATTTCGTAGCTAGCGGTCTTTAGATAAGGATAAGAGCGGCGGGGGTGGTTGAATGCGCTGGCTGTTACTCGTTCTTGTTTTGATTCTGGCGCTTTTCCAATATTGGTTCTGGTTGGGCGATGGGGGCCTGTTGCAACAGTCTGCCCTTGAAAAGCAGGTGTTCGAACAGCGTCAGGAAAACCGGGTATTGAAAGAGCGCAACGCCGCCCTGGAAGCAAAAGTGCGCTACCTCAAGGATGGTCTCGAAGGTATTGAAGAGCGCGCCCGTCACGACCTCGGCATGATCAAAGAGGGTGAGACCTTTTATATGTCGCTTGAAAAAGACAGTACACAATGAGCCGCCTTTTGTGAAACCCGTTCGATGAGGCTGCCACTATGAAGTTCCAACTATGAAGTATTGGTTTATTGTCCCCGCTGCCGGCAGCGGCGCCCGTTTTGGCAGCGAACGGCCCAAGCAATATGCCCCGCTTGCGGGTAGTACGGTGATCGAGCACGCCCTGGGGCGGCTACTTGAATTGGATGCCCAGGCAGTAGTTTTGGCCGTCAATCCTGACGACAGTTATTGGCAATCCCTCAATATTTTGAAGCATCAAAAAATTCGTACCTGTACAGGTGGGGCGCAGCGAGCCGATTCTGTTGATCTCGCTTTACAGAGTATCGCCAGTGAGGCCGATGACCTGGATTGGGTACTGGTTCACGATGTTGCGCGGCCCTGTGTACGTGTTGCCGATATTCGTCTATTGATTGAGGCTTTGTCAGACCACCCTATTGGGGGTTTACTGGCGACACCGGTCAGCGCCACATTAAAACGTGTTGGCAATCTACAGCATTCCGATACGGCAAAAATAAAGACGGCAGGCGCGGTGCTTGAAACTGTAGCGAGAGATAATTTATGGGCGGCGGCAACACCGCAAATGTTCCGCTACGGTTTGTTGGTGAAGGCTTTGCAACAGTGCCGTGATACGGGTATGAGCCCAACCGATGAGGCTAGTGCTATTGAGCGCCTCGGTCAGCAGGCTGAAATTGTTGAGGGGCACAGCGATAATTTGAAAATCACGCACGGCGCGGATTTGGCTTTGGCCGAGGCCATTCTCTCCTGTCAGCAACAGCATCAAACAAAGGAATAGCGGGATGATTCGTGTTGGTCAGGGTTTTGATGTGCACGCTTTTGATGACCTTGCTTCAAACAGGGGGGTTGAGTCCGATGTGAGTATTGTTCTCGGTGGTGTGAATATTCCCTTTAGCCGGCCTTTACTGGCCCATTCCGATGGTGATGTGCTGCTTCATGCCCTCTGCGATGCCCTGCTCGGGGCGGCTGGCTTGGGTGATATTGGTCGTCACTTCCCCGATAGCGATTCACGTTATAAAAATATCAGCAGTCGACACCTACTACGCGAGGTGATGGCCCTATTGAAAGAGAAGGGCTGGCAGCTGGGTAATGCCGACCTGACCATAATTGCCCAGGCGCCACGCATGGCACCTCACAGGGCCGCGATGGTTGACAATATTGCGGCTGATTTGGTTTGTCGCCGTGAGCAAGTGAACGTCAAAGCGACAACCACAGAAACCCTGGGTTTTACCGGTAGGGGTGAAGGTATCGCCTGTATGGCGAGCGTATTACTTGAATCTGTTGGCTAAAGACTTACCGCTTACACGTGACCTGGTCGCTAGCGCCTAGTAATTACAATCAGCCCGCCAGAGTAATTGCTATGAGCTTATTGCCGTCTTTCGTCCGATAAAGACAGTTTGCTCGATTTGTTTGTGCTTTTCCCTCGGCGCAGTGATATTTTTTTGCGCTTGACCAAGGTATTTTGCGCGCTGAATCTGCCTTTAGTCCGGCGCAGGGGCCGCTGTCTTCGGCCTTGATGATGCATTACTCGGCCGGTTGTTGGTCGATATGGATGGTGCTGAGGTGGATGAACGCATAAGGCCAGTATTGAAATACGTTAAAAAACTGACAAAAGCCCCAGCCGTATGACTGAAGCCGATATTCGCTGCGGTATTACAGTGAATCAGGAAGAGGCGAAAACCTCGGCAGCAGAATTAATCCCTGCGCTAGGTTATGGCGGATGGGCGACGATGTTGGAACGCAACAATGAATAAATGCTGTGTGTTGAGATAAGTTAATGACGGAAACTAAGCCTGTATTTTCACTAAATTTTGCCCACGCTTATCAAGCGCTGGGGGCTTCTGCCGGCCTAAAGACAGAGCCTGAAGACTTTGTGGTTGTTGAAGAATTTGATGAGGCGAGTTTTAGCGGGGCCGGGGAGCATGTCTGCCTGCAAATTCGCAAGCGCGGGCAAAACACTCGCTGGATAGCGGCGGCACTGGCAGAGGTCGCGGGTGTTGCCGAGCGCGATATTGGCTTTTGTGGCATGAAGGATCGACGCGCCGTTACGACCCAGTGGTTCAGTGTTGCCCATGCCGGCGAGTGGCGAATGCCTGCATCCGCGATACCGGATTGCGAGGTTCTACAGATGAGTAGACATCAGCGCAAGTTGCGGCGCGGCAGTCACCGCGGTAATCACTTCACCATCCGTCTGCGTAACGTGAGTTCGTGTGTCGATGTAAAACAAGTGGATGAACGCCTGTCTCTAATAGCAACAAATGGTGTGCCCAATTACTTTGGCGAGCAGCGTTTTGGCATAGCGGGGCAAAACCTGCATGAGGCCGATCGCTTATTGCGCCGTGGCCGTCAGCGTAAATTGGGGGGGCGGCAGGGGATATTCCTTTCGGCGGCCCGATCCTACCTGTTTAATAAGGTACTTTCAGAGCGAGTAAAACAAGAGACTTGGTCACAAATACTGGAAAGTGAAATAACACCACAGGGGCCTTTGTGGGGCCGTGGCAGGAGTGCGTCAAGGGGGGTATTGGCGGAGCTGGAAAGCAGAGTACTGGCCGATTTACTGCCTTGGTGTAATGCCCTCGAACATCTTGGTTTAGATCAGCAGCGTCGCGATTTACTATTGCGGCCGAGCCAACTTGAGTGGCATTGGCAGGAGCGAGATTTGTGTTTGTCATTTGCCTTACCCGTCGGCACTTATGCGACCAGTGTGTTGCGCGAACTACTGGAAGTGAATACGCCCCAGTCGGGGCCTGTGCTATAGTTCCGGCAGTTTTTTTGCTGAATTTTTGTTACCTATAATAGGGGAGTAGCGCGGTGGGCTCAGTGGATTTCGAGGGGGTGGGTATGACCTCGCAGCGCACACGCGAACGGCTCGTTCAGCGGCTCAAAGATCAAGGTATTAACGATCAAAAGGTGCTTGACGTGATACGCGTTACGCCGCGTCATTTATTCCTTGATGAGGCGCTTTCCCACCGTGCCTACGAAGACACGGCCCTGCCGATTGGCCACGCCCAGACGATATCCCAACCCTATATCGTGGCATTGATGACACAGATTTTATTGTCCCGCGGACCGTTAAACCGAGTGCTTGAAATTGGTACCGGCTCTGGTTATCAGGCGGCGGTATTGGCGCAATTGGTGGGTGAGGTTTATTCCGTCGAGCGTATCAAGCCCCTACTTATTAAAGCTCGGAATCTCTTTCGTCAGCTGCGGTTGCGCAATATTGTCACTGCTCACAGTGACGGTGGTGTGGGTTGGTCTGAGAATGCACCCTACGATGCGATTATTGCCACGGCGGCCCCGGAGCAGGTGCCGGATGAATTGCTCTATCAGTTGGCGCCCGGTGGCTTGTTGGTGATTCCGGTGGGTACGGGTGAGCATCAGGAACTACGGGTGATATCTCGCCTGGGTAATAGCCAGAAATTTGAAGAGGAAGTCATCGAACGAGTACGTTTTGTGCCTCTGCTCGGCGGTACATCTCGTTGATGGTGGCATAGTTTGAGAGGCATGCGGGCTTATGTGTTGCTGTTTTTAAAGGGCGTGGCGATGGGTGCTGCGGATGTTGTCCCCGGTGTGTCTGGTGGTACCATCGCTTTTATTTCTGGTATTTACGAAGAGTTACTGAGTTCCATTCGCGCTTGCACCCCCCTTGCTCTTGTTAGCTTGTTTCGTACTGGCCCCAAGGCTTTTTGGCAGCGCATCAACGGCACTTTTTTGAGTGTGTTGTTCAGCGGTATCTTGTTGAGTATTGCCACTCTGGCGCGCTTAATTACCTACCTTCTTGAGCATCAGTCCTTGTTGCTTTGGGCATTCTTTTTTGGCCTCATTGTGGCTTCGGTTTTCTTTATCTGGCGCCAATTACTGAGTAAGGGTTTTTGGGAATACTTATTTTTGTTACTGGGCCTGTGTGCGGCCTTGGCGTCTGCGCTCGCCCCGCAGGTTCAGCTTGAGCCGACACCGCTGGCTGTATTTGGCACCGGTATGCTGGCGATTTGCGCGATGATATTGCCCGGCATCTCCGGTAGTTTCATCCTACTTCTACTCGGCATGTATTCGATTGTACTCGGGGCGGTCAGCGCCGCGAATTTTCCTCTGCTGGCTATATTTGCCCTTGGCTGCGTCACTGGGCTTATGCTGTTTTCACGCCTGCTCTCATGGTTATTGAGCCGCTTCCATGGGCCTACCCTGTCGCTATTAACAGGTTTTTTGGCGGGGTCTTTGGTTATGGTCTGGCCATGGCGAGAGTCAAAATCTTTGGTTGAACAAGGGTCCATGTCATTGCATTTACTGACACCCTCGCAATATGTACAGATGGTCGCTGATGCGCAATTACCTACCGTAGTGGCTTTGATGTTGGTGGGGTTTATGCTGGTTTTGTTACTTGAATATATTGGCGGCCGGCAAGCAAGGCTTTGACAGCTTGTCTATTGAAGGCGAAAATTTTCATACTGTCGGGTCCTTTCTTGCGTCGGGGCGATGTCGCCATTTTCTTATTGTTTTGCGTGATTTGTTGCTGCTTACTACTTACAGGTTGTGGCTTCACTCCAGCGCCAGTTAGTAGCCGCATACCACCTCCCAGTCAGAAAATTGATCATCACATCGTCGGTACAGGGGATACCTTGTTCGCGATCGCCTGGCGCTATGAATTATCTGTTGTGTCTTTGGCGCGGGCCAATGGCCTGGCCCAACCCTATAATATTTACCTTGGCCAGCGTTTGAGCCTGGATATGAGTGGTGCTCGGTTAGCCCATGATAAGCCGATTCGCAAGAGCTCATCGTCAGTGGCTATAGGACACTCAAAATCCCCTGCAAAAGTTGTTCGTGCCAACCATAGTAAGCCGGCCGTAAGGCCAGGGAAGGTTTATGATTTGCCGAAGGGCAATTGGCATTGGCAGTGGCCGGTAAAAGGGCAAGTGTCACGACACTATGACAGTAATCGCACCTTCAAGGGTTTAAATGTTCAAACCGAAATGGGTCGAGTGGTGGGGGCTGCAGCACCGGGTGTGGTGGTTTACGCGGGGCGGGGCTTGCGAGGTTACGGCCAATTGTTAATTATCAAACACAGCGAGACTTACCTCAGTGCCTATGCCCATAATCGCAAGATATATGTGAGAGAGGGCCAGAGCGTCACAGTCGGCGAAAAGATATCAGACGTGGGAGGTGATCCTGAAAACAATGGGCGCCTGTATTTTGAAATTCGCAAGAACGGTAAGCCCGTCGATCCAATACGTTTATTACCACGTCTATAACAAGCCAATGTTACTATGAAGTCGAGCTGGCTTCCTGTGAGCAGCCCTTACGCCTAAGGCGTGAAGACCTTTATATAGCATCAATAAATATAGGCCCTGTTATGGATTTCACCTTTTCCGAAGAGCATCAGATGCTACTGGATAGTGCTGACAAGATTGCCCGGGAGTTTCCCCGGGACTATTATGTCGAGTGCGCCAAGACAAAAACCTTCCCGAAAGAGCAGTGGGCAGCACTGGCGGATGCCGGCTTTCTCGGTATTAATACCCCGGTAGAATACGGCGGTGCGGGTTTGGGCATGCTGGAGCTCGTCTTACTACAGGAACGCTTGGCTGAGCACGGTGTTGCACCTTTATTTTTTGTGGTAAATCAGGGCATTGCAGTACCGAGTATTAGTCGTCACGGCACCGAAGAGCAGAAGGAGCGCTGGCTACCTGCCATCGCAAGTGGTGAGAAGCGTTGCTGTTTTGCGATTACCGAGCCCAATGCCGGAACCAATACCTTCAAAATACAGACGGTTGCCAGAGAGGAGGGCGATCATTTCGTGCTCAATGGTAATAAGCTCTTTATCAGTGGTATCGGTGATGCTCATCAGGTGCTGGTGGTGGCGCGAACCAGTGCCGGTGGTGAGGGTAAACGGCCAGGTTTGACCTTGTTTGTTGTCGATACGGATTCAGAGGGGCTCAGTTGGGACACAATGGATACCATGGTGAGCCATGCCGAGCATCAATATTTTGTCTATTTCGATGATGTCAAAGTACCAAAAGAAAACATCCTCGGTAAGGTCGACGGTGGTATCAATGTCTTGTTCGATGCGTTGAATCCAGAGCGCATGGTCGTGGCGGCAGGCGCCATTGGTGGTGGGCGCCATGCGCTACAGCGGGGCGTTGATTACGCGAATGAACGAGAAATTTTCAAGGGCCCTATTGGCGCCTACCAGGGTCTCCAGCATCCGATGGCAGAAGCTAAAGCCTTACTCGAGGCCGCCTCGTTAATGATTCAGAAAGCGGCCTGGTTACAGGACAGCGGTGAGCACTCGAAAGTCGTTGGCGATTGCGCCAACATGGGTAAAATGGTGGGTACCGATGCCGCGTTTAAAGCGGCTGACGCCGCCCTGCAGTGTTTCGGTGGTTACGGCTTCACCGAGAGCTATGACATGCTCAGTCATTTCATTACGGCACGTTTGGGCAAAGTGGCGCCGATTAATCGAGAGATGACCCTGAATTACATTGGCGAGTACATTCTTGGCTTACCTAAATCCTACTGATTGAGCTTAAACGGATGGTTGCCCTAGGATGGACATGAACCATCTAACACTTTAGCTCAGTGTTAGAGAGTGTGAGCGGCGTCGCCCCCAAAAAGTCGACGAGGCGTGGTTAATTGGTGACTATCGGTAGTCTTTGAAAAAAAACGCGTGGTAAAATTCGCGCCGCGTGGTGTGCTTATAAACTGAAGAAATAAAGGAGTATATGTCGGTGCAAATTATTACATGGTTGTCTAATAAAAGTGCTTTGGTTTTGGGGTTGTTATTGACCCTTTCGGCTTGTGGTGTTACCCCTCACCCCCCCCTGACGGCTGATCAGCTCAACCCCCTGCAAGATTTTGATTATATTATTGGCCCGGGAGATAGTATTGAGATTTTTGTCTGGGGTAATGAAGAGCTGACGACGACGGTTGATGTAAGGCCCGATGGTAAAATCACTACGCGTTTGGTCGAAGATATCGTCGCCAGTGGTAAGACTCCCACCGTGTTGGCGCGCGATATTGAAAAGGCCTATTCGGAGTATGTGCGCAGCGCGGTTGTCAGTGTTATTGTCGATGACTTTGTCAGTATTCCCTCGCAGCAGATTCGTGTGGTTGGGGAAGCGGCTAGCCCATTGAATATTCCCTTCAGTAAGCATATGACACTACTTGATCTGATGATCGAAGTAGGGGGCTTAACCGATTATGCCGATGGCAATCGGGCCGTATTAATCCGCTATTTTGAAGGCAAGCAGGGGTCGCTAACTCTGCGTCTCGACGATATGCTTGAGGATGGTGATATTTCAGCCAACATGGCTTTGTACCCCGGTGATATCGTTATTATTCCCGAGTCCTGGTTCTGAATTTTTTTAGCCTGGACTGAGAAACGTTTATGCAAGATTTATTAGATCAATTCTACGAATATCTTTGGGGTATCTGGCGCTTTCGTTGGGTCGGGCTGATTTGTGCCTGGCTGGTAGCGATAATGGGCTGGATTTGGGTGGCCCAAATGCCTGAGCAGTACGTAGCTAAAGCAAGAATTCATATTGACAGTAGTACTATCTTGCGACCCTTGTTGAGGGGCTTGGCTATACAGTCTGATGTTCACCGGCAAGTGGCCTTGATGAGCAAGACACTTTTTAGCCGCCCCAACATGGAAAAGTTAATGCGCATGACCGACCTCGATTTACAGGTGACTAACGACCTGGAAAAAGAGGCCTTACTGAACAAGTTGAGAGGCTCTCTTCGCCTGTCGAGTGGAGGACGAGGCAATAGTGATATTTACTCTATATCCTTTAAGCACGAGGATAGAGATGTGGCGAAGAAAGTCGTGCAGTCTGTTATTAGCGTGGTTGTAGAAAACACCCTGGGTAATAAGCGTGAAGATAGAGCCGGGGCGGAGGAGTTTATTGATGAGAAGATCGCAGACTACGCAAGTAGGATGGCCGAAGCAGAAGCGCGTTTAGCTGCCTTTAAGCACGAGCATGTGGGCGCGATGCCCGGGCAAACAGGTGGTTACTATCAGAGCCTCAGTGCTACGAAAACTCAATTGCGCGAAGCGCAGTTGCAGCTAAACGAAATAAATAATCGACGGCGCGAAATGCAGCGTCAGTTAGAAGACCTCGAGGAGGAAGATGATGAGTTCGGCTTCGGTGAATTTGATTCACCGGAAGTGTCATCTTCCTATGATAGTCGAATATTATCTTTGGAAAGTAAGCGCGACGAATTGTTGATGCGTTACACAGAACGCCATCCTTCAGTGATTCAAACGACTTCCCTTATTGCTGAGCTAAAGGTTGATAAGCAGGATGAGCTTGATGAGTTGGCCGAGCAGGCAGAAGAGGAAGGTGTACCGAGTATGGGTTTACAGACCAGTCCCGTTTATCAGCAGATGAGAGCAATGTTGTCCGAGACCGAGGCTCGAGCTGCTGAGTTAAATGTGCGCGTTGGTGAGTATAATAATCGCGTTACCTCACTAGAAGAAAGAGTTGATAGCATTCCTAAAGTAGAGGCAGAGTTCAAAGAGTTAAATCGAGATTACAGTGTTATCTCCCGGCAACATAATACTTTGCTACAAAGAAGAGAGTCGGCCCGTCTTTCTGGCGATGTCGAGAAAAATGCCAGCGGTGTAAAATTTCGAGTGATCGATCCTCCGTTTGTTCCACTTGAGCCCACTGAGCCAGATAAGTTGTTACTACACTCGGGCGCTTTTATTGCCGCGATTGGCTTGGGTGGTGGTTTAGCCTTACTTTTATCGTTATTGCGCCCGGTGATATGCAATCGTCGAAGTCTTGAGCGCCTTGTGGGTTTACCTGTTCTTGGTAGTGTGTCGATGATTGCTTCAGTGAGTGAAAAGAAAAAAGCACTGCACGAAAAGCTTCTTTTTGCATCCATGCTCTTGTTTTTATTTCTGACCTTTGCCGGGGTGAACCTCGGGCAAAGTTTACTCTCGACTTGAAAAGAATTTTCGCCTAGAGCATGGGTATCAGATGAGCATAATTGAAAAAGCTGTAGAAAAGCTAAATTTGACCGAGCCCGAGCAAAAGGGCTTGCCGCCTCGCCGTGACTCTGGGCTTACCAGTGGGCAATTGAGTGGCGATCTAGATAGGCCCCCCCAGCTATCTGCCAGGGAGGTGCAGCAAGCTGCCACGCCACCCGTGACTTCCAGTGGCTTTAAACCGGTAGATATTGATATTAGTTTCGCCGAGCTTGCACGGCGGGGTATGGTGACTCCTGATTCCCCTCGCAGTCCCATCGCTGAAGAATATCGTTCAATCAAAAGGCCACTATTGGTTAATATTGAAGGTAATGGCGCGGCCACTATTCGTCACCCCAATTTAATAATGGTGACCAGTGCACTACAGGGTGAGGGCAAGACCTTTTCGGCGGTTAATCTAGCCATGAGTATCGCCATGGAGCAGGATAAAACTGTGTTGCTGGTTGATGCCGATATTTCCAAAGCCAGTGCCGCAAGATTGCTGGGTGTGCCCGACAGCAGTCCGGGTTTGATTGATGTGCTGGAAAATGAAAGTTTACAAATTGGTGATGTGATGCTGCACACCAATATTCCGAACTTACGTATTGTGCCGGCTGGGCGAGTACATGAAAGAGCCACTGAGTTGCTGGCAAGTCAGAGTATGTACCGGGTGGCGAAAGAGTTAGCGCAAAGATATTCAGACAGGGTGGTGATTTTTGACTCTCCGCCAATGCTGTTGACCAATGAAGCTCAGGTGGTGGCGAGCCTGGTCGGCCAGATTGTCTTTGTGATTGCCGCTGAGAAAACCTCACAACGTGCGGTAACTGAGGCCCTGGGTATGCTGGGTGATGAGGCGGTGGTGGGTATGATTTTGAATAAAACCAAACATGCTTTTACCAGTAAATATGGTTATGGCTACGGTTATGGCTATGGCTACGAAAATACCAGAGAAATTACTAATTAGTTGTTAGGGATGATGAATGCATAAGTATTGGAATGAGGTAATAAGGTATTTTTGCGCAGTTAGTCTGATAGGCTCAGCAGGTATTGCCGAGGCTGGTCAATGGCGTGTCAGTTCCGGTCTTGGTGTTAGTGAGCGTTATAGTGATAATGACAACCTCACAGCGATAGATAAAAAAGAAAAATTTGTTACCGTTATTTCGCCGGATATCAGTTTGTCCGGTAGTGGTGGTGGGCGAATTAATTATGATGTCTTGGCCTCGCTTTCCCATCATGAATCAAACGATGGTAATGATTCAACGAACCCCTCGTTAAGTGGTAATGCCAATGCCGAGCTGGTTGATCAAATACTTTTTTTTGATCTCAGTTCAACCATCAATCAAAATCGTATCGACTCTTTCCGTTCTACCGGAGATGATGAAGTTTCACGTAATCGTTCCGACAATGCCACTACCACATATAGCTATAGGCTAAGCCCCTACCTAACCGGACGTATAAATAGCTTCGCCGATATGGAGTTGCGTTACAGCTATGATGAGCAGTGGAACTCGGATAGTGAGGTGAGTGATAGCAGCCGCCAGGCTCTTTCGTTTAATCTGAGCAGTGGTAGTGATTTTGCAATTTTGGATTGGGGCCTGGTGGGTAATTACAGTAAGACCGATACGGATGATAGCGACAGTGCTCAGAATAATGATGATGACTTGAAGTCCGCCGATCTTCGCCTGGGTTATCGCCTCAATCGAAAGCTACGTTTCAGGGGCTCGCTAGGTCGAGAGTGGAATGATTTCGATTCCGCGCACTCCGATGTGGATGGCGAGCGCTGGGATTTTGGCCTGACCTGGACGCCAAATAAGCGAACGACTGTTAATGTCGGTTACGGTGAACGCTTCTTTGGCGATACTCCTACCGTGGATGTGTCCTACCGTAGGAAAAAAAGCGTTTTTACCGCCAGTTACGAAAAAATACTTACCGATGCTCGTACGCTACGTAGCGAACAAGGTCTTTTTGACGAAGATCCTTTTGGCAATCCTATTGACCCAGTAAGTGGTGAGCCAGTTTTTATCATTGCCGGTAATGGTCAAATTGTTGATGAAAGAATGTCCTTTTCCTGGTCTCGCCAGGGTAAGCGAACGTCACTTACCTGGAATGGTGATTATTCAATACAAGAACCACAGAGTTCAAGGGAAGAGGTGATTTTTATCTCATCTCGACTTGAACTGTCGCGGCGCCTTACCAGTAAATTGAGTGTTGATACCAGTATGGCCTGGGAAAACCAGGAAAACGAGCTGGATGAAGAGTTTGAAACATGGCGTTTTAATATGGGTTTAAGTCGACCTCTCGGCAGTAAAAGTAATGTTAGTTTGCGATACACCTACACGGATAGGGATTCTGATGTGCCCGACGATGGCTATGAAGAGAGCCGAATAGTTTTAAATTACAGAATAAATTTTTAAAAAAATCTGCCAGGGAGGTGTAGATCTTGTCTCAAGCTGTAGTGAAGAAAATACTTTGTATTGTTGGCGCAAGGCCAAATTTTATGAAGATAGCGCCAGTCATTAGAGCGCTAAACAATGCTCGGCATTCATTTGATGTGCGTTTGCTACATACGGGTCAGCACTATGATGCTGCAATGAAGCAGTCCTTCTTTGATCAGTTACATATTCCCGAACCCGATGTGGACCTGGGTGTGGGTTCGGGTTCTCACGCTGTTCAGACCGCTGAAATAATGAAACGCTTTGAACCGGTGATGGATGAGTTAAAGCCCGATACTATTCTTGTTGTCGGTGATGTTAACTCGACGATTGCCTGTGCATTGGTGGCTGTTAAAAAAGGAGTGCCTGTTATTCATGTCGAGGCCGGCCTGCGCAGTGGGGATCGCAGTATGCCCGAAGAAATAAATCGTGTGCTGACCGATCAGATTTCTGATTTATTACTGACTACAGAACGCAGTGCCGAGGAAAACCTACAGCGTGAGGGTATCGATAGCGACAAAGTGCATTTTGTCGGGAATGTGATGATTGATACTCTGCGTTATAACCTCGATAACGCAGTTTCTTCGGTAGATACCTTAAACAGCTGCCTGGATACCGAGGGAGGTATGGAGACGAAGTCAGGCTATGGTTTATTGACTCTACATCGTCCATCTAACGTTGATGACCCGGTGGTGTTAGAGCGCCTGTTGCGCACACTTGTCGAACTTGCTGAGGATTTACCCCTGCTCTTTCCCGTGCACCCAAGAACCCAGCAGTGTATCGATAGTGCGGGTTTAAATCATCTGTTAGCGACTAGTCAACTCTACCTAATTCCGCCTCAGGCCTATCTTAATATGCTTGGTTTGATGAAAGATGCCCGCCTGGTACTCACGGATTCTGGGGGTATTCAGGAGGAGACAACGGCTCTTGGCGTACCCTGTATAACTCTGCGTGAAAATACCGAGCGGCCGATTACTGTGGCAGAGGGTAGTAATACTATCGTTGGCTCGAACCCAGAAAAAATTAGTTCATGCTTCAATGATATTATGCGATCGGGTGGCAAGGCGGGTCGTACCCCTGAGTATTGGGATGGCAGAGCAGCGGAGCGTAGCGCTGAAGTCATTGGCAATTGGCTGTATAAAACATAGATGGGCTTACTTGTATGATGGCAAGTAAAAGTAAGAGCAGTGTGAATCCGTGGTGCAGCAATGATAAATAAATTAAACGTGAATGCTGCTCCGATTCTCAATGCGATGACGGTCGACGTAGAGGACTACTATCAGGTTTCGGCTTTCGAAAAACACATCTGTAGAACGACGTGGAACGATTTCGATTGCCGAGTGGAAGCAAATATTGAACGCATCCTTCAACTTTTTGAGAAAAAATCGGTAAAGGCGACCTTCTTTACTCTGGGCTGGGTCGCCGAGCGCCACCCGTCCATGGTACGAAAAATAGTTGCAAGTGGTCATGAACTAGCGAGTCATGGTTGGGACCATCGGCGTGTGACTTCACAAGAGCCGGCCAGCTTTAAGGATGATGTACTCAAAACGCGGGCACTGTTGGAAGATATTTCCGGGCAAGTGGTTAAGGGTTATCGCGCGGCCAGTTATTCCATTGGCGCTGAAAACCTTTGGGCCCTCGATGTGCTTGCTGAGGCTGGCTATGAATACAGTTCGAGCATCGTGCCTATCCGCCACGATCACTACGGCATGCCAGATGCACCGCGTTTCGCTTTTCGGGCAGCGGGTGATCGTATCCTGGAAATCCCTGTGAGTACGGTGACAGTTATGCGTCGCAATATTAATTGCGGGGGTGGGGGCTGGTTCAGGTTTTTCCCTTATGGTTTTACACGCTGGGCTTTGCAACGGGTCAATGAGCGCGAGCAGCGCTCCTGTGTTTTCTATTTTCATCCCTGGGAAATCGATGAAGAGCAGCCAAGAATAGATAATTTGGGGCACAAAACCCGCTTTCGCCATTATCTCAATTTACATAAAACTCACCCACGTTTAGAACGGCTGCTTGATGATTTTTGTTGGGGCCGGATGGATGAGATATTTTTAGGGACAGCTCAATGAATACTTACGCTAGGAATGCTAATGGGGCTTAAGGTTTGTCATTTAAATGAAGCCGGTTTTTCTCGCTGGGATGCTTTTGTCGAATCGTGCTCAGAGGCTACATTTTTTCACCGCTCGGCTTGGAAAACGGTACTGGAGCGGGCTTTTGGGCACAGCACACATTATTTATATGTAGAACAAGACGGAGAAATTCAGGGGCTTTTGCCGCTCGCCCAGGTGAAAAGTGTCTTGTTCGGTCATACTCTTGCCTCACTACCATTTTGTGTCTATGGCGGGATTATTGCGAATAGCGATGCTGCGAGTATTGCCCTGCGCAATGCGGCCTGTGAACTGGCCAGGCAATTAAATGTTGATGCTTTGGAAATGAGAAACGTTCAGGCATCCGGACAGGGCTGGCCCACCAAACAACTTTATGCAACCTTTAGAAAGGAGATTGATAGCGACCCCGAGGCCAATATGAAGGCGATTCCTCGCAAACAGCGGGCAGTGGTGCGCAAGGGAATTAAAGCCGGCCTTATGAGTGAAAGTGATCCGGGATGGCAACGCCTATACCGTATTTATTCCGAGAGTGTTCGCAATTTGGGAACGCCGGTTTTTTCGGCCAATTATTTCAAAATATTGCGTGAAGTCTTTGCTGAGGACTGCGAGATTTTGATGATTACGCATCAGGGGCAGGATATTGCCGGAGTAATGAGCTTTTATTTCAAGGATCAAGTGTTGCCCTACTACGGCGGTAGTGTTGCCCAGGCTCGCATCTTAAAAGGTAATGATTTTATGTACTGGGAGTTGCTGCGCCAGTCGGGAGAGCGAGGCATCCGTACTTTTGATTTTGGTAGGAGCAAAGAAGGTACCGGGCCCTATAGTTTCAAAAAAAATTGGGGCTTTATACCAGAACCCTTGTCCTATGAATATTTCTTAGTGAAGTCTAAGGCGATGCCCGATATTAATCCTTTAAACCCAAAGTATCGCTTTTTTGTTAACAACTGGAAGAAGCTGCCGCTCCCTGTTGCTAATTTTCTTGGTCCAATGCTATCCAAAAGTTTGGGTTGAGTACTGTGCAGGAACAACCCTCCGTCAAGCCAGCCTTGTTGTTTCTATGTCATAGGATCCCCTTCCCTCCGAATAAGGGCGATAAAATCCGCTCCTACCATTTATTGCGTTATCTCAGTGCTCACTATCGTATCTATCTTGGTGCTTTTGTCGATGACCCTGAGGACTGGGTTTATGCCGATAGGTTGGAAGAATTTTGTCAAGAAGTACACCTTGTCAGACTCAATCCCAAACTTGCCCGCATAAAAAGTTTGTGGGCCTTATGTAGTGGTCAGCCCTTGTCCTTGCCTTATTATTCAAATGGTAAAATGAGTCGATGGGTTGACAGCGTCAACTGTTCCGCTGACATACAGCGAGTGGTTATTTATTCTGCAGTGATGGCTCAATATGTGGCCGGGGCGAAGTGCCGTGCCAGTAAAAAAATTGCCGACCTTGTCGATGTGGACTCTGAAAAATGGCGAGAGTATTCACAACAAAAGGCATTCCCGATAAATTGGATTTATCGCCTGGAAGGCACACGTCTGTTAAAGTTTGAGCGCGACGTGGTGCAAGGATTTGATCATAGTTTTTTTGTTTCTACAGCCGAAGCCGATAAATTTAAAGAATTAGCGCCCGACATGGCCGATCGCCTGGCGAGTTATAGTAACGGTGTTGATAGCGATTACTTCTGCCCCGAGAAAAATTTCCCATCACCCTTTAAGAGTGGTGAGAGTGCCCTGGTGTTTGTCGGTGCTATGGACTACTGGCCAAACATTGACGCTGTGCAGTGGTTTGTTCGAGAAGTTTTTCCGGCAGTGGCGGCCAATAATAAAGGGATCAAATTTTACATCGTTGGCAGCAAGCCCAGTGCCCAGGTGCGTAAGTTGGCAGATTTTCCGGGGGTTGTCGTTACCGGGCGGGTGGCGGACGTGCGCCCCTACCTGTCTCATGCCGTTGCGGCTGTTGCCCCCATGCGCATCGCTCGGGGAATTCAAAACAAAGTGCTGGAAGCAATGGCGATGGCCCGCCCTGTGATTGTGAGTGAAGCGGGCATAGAGGGGATTAAGGCGACTCATGGACAAGACGTACTCGTCGCTAGACAGGCAGGCGATTACGCAGTTCTTCTACAAAATATACTGGATGATAAATATAAAACCCTGGGGGCTTCTGCTCGACTTAGAGTGATTCAGGACTTTAGTTGGGAAAAAAACTTGCCTTTGGTTGGACAATTACTTGAGAAAAAAACAGCTTAACACTAGAAAATATGAATGATTCAAAAGCCATAGTTAATAACAGCGAAGGTTACTTCGATAGATATTATTTGTTGGTCGCTGTTGGCTATTGCCTGGCCATCGCATTGATATTTTATCCTACTGTAGAGTCAATGGTGGCCATATGGTGGCGTTCGGAGACCTTTACTCATGGTTTTCTAATTGCCCCCATTGTGATCTGGCTGGTATGGGAAAAAAGAAAGGTATTGGCTCGCTTAGCACCGTCACCACAATATCTGGCCTTTATTCCTACCTTTATATTCGGCTTCCTGTGGCTTTTTGGTCATGTTGTGGCCGCTGCGGTGGTCGAGCAAATAGCCTTGATTGGCATTTTACTCAGTGGCCTATGGGCAATTTTAGGTACCAGGGTCGTTTGGGCGATCGCCTTTCCTCTGGCGTTTTTGTTTTTGGCGGTACCGGTGGGTGAAGGTTTGATTCCCGCCCTTATGGAATTTACCGCCGACTTTACAGTGAGTCTATTAAAGCTAAGCGGTATTCCCGTTTATCGAGAAGGTTTGTTTTTCACCCTGCCGACTGGAAATTGGTCGGTGGTGGAGGGCTGTAGTGGTGTACGGTATTTGATAGCCTCGGTTACCCTGGGTTGCTTGTTTGCCTACTTGAGTTACCAAAGTTTGGTAAAACGGGGGCTTTTTATTGCTGCGTCTTTTATTGTGCCCATTTTTGCCAATGGTTTGCGGGCCTATATGATTGTCATGATTGGCCATCTCAGCAGTATGAAATTGGCCACAGGTGTCGATCATTTAATTTACGGTTGGGTGTTTTTTGGCCTAGTAATGTTTGTACTTTTTGCCGTGGGCTCGATATGGCGAGAGCATGAACTAGTTTCTGAGGATTCATCACCCACCGGGCATGATGCCGGCACAAAGCCACCGACAGGGGCCAAGCCCTATATCTCGGCAGCGCTAATTTTATTACTGGTTTGCATCTGGCCCCTCACGGCCTATTTAATTGAGAATCAACCAAGCTTGAAGGCCCTTGCGTCACTCGAAGCACCGCAAGGTCGCGCCGGTTGGGCTCTGGATACTAGTGAAGCCTGGCAGTGGCGGCCTGTGGTACACGGGGTGGATGGTGAAGTGCACCAGTTTTATCGTCGCGACGGCATAAGCGTGAGTATTTATGTCGGCCAGTTTCTAACGCAGAATCAAAGCAAAGAGCTCATAAACAGTCAGAATGTCTTTGTGGTACAAAAGTCACCGCATTGGCGGGTTACAAATCGCTCAAGTGCAAGGTTAAACCTGTCCGGCAGCGAAGTCGTCGTCGATCGGGCACAAATCAAGGGCGGCGGTGCCCACCTGCTAACCTTACGCTGGTATCGACTCGGTCGGCAATATACTGCCAATCCCTATATGGGGAAATTATGGGGGGGGCTGGCAAAGCTGACGTTTGCTCGGCGCGATGGTGCTTATATCACCATGACTACTCGTGTCGACGAGGGGATTGAAGTGAGTCTTGCGACTTTGCAGGGCTTTATCGATGCCATGCTTCCCGGATTGGAAGTTCAACTCGACCGCGTGGTGGGTGTTGGGGCCCTGGGCTCAGAGTTTGAGTGAGTCCACGATCAAAGTGGCGCAGCAGACTGCGCCACTAGTCGTCCATGTGATCTATGCATTAGGCACGGGTGGTCTGGAAAACGGCCTGGTGAATATCATAAACCGTGCCCCACCCGGCCGCTATCGTCATGCGATCATCTGTCTGACCCGCGCCGAAGGTTTTGAAAACCGTATCACCACGCCAAATGTTGAGCTCATTTCCCTGCATAAACGTCCCGGTCACGATCTGGATGTGTACTGGCGGCTGTGGCGCAGCCTGATGCGATTGCGCCCTGCCATTGTTCATACCCGCAATTTGGCGGCGCTTGAAATGCAGGTGATCGCGGCATTAATACCCGGTGTCAAACGGGTTCACGGTGAGCACGGTCGTGATATTCACGATATCGACGGCAGCAATAAAAAATATAATTTGCTGCGTAAGGCCCTGCGGCCCCTGGTTCATCGCTATATTGCGGTTAGTCAGGACTTGGCGAGGTGGTTGACCGAGGTTGTTGCAGTGCCTCTCGCTAAGGTAAGCCAAATCTATAACGGTGTTGACCAGCAAGTGTTTAGCCCGGGACTGTCTCGGGCATTTGTGCCAAAGGGTTTCCTGGCGGAGGGTGTACAGGTTATTGGTTCCGTTGGCCGTCTGGTGGAGGTAAAGGATCAATTGACTCTGATTAGGGCCTTTGGCAAGTTGATACAGAACAGTGAAGAGCGGGCCAAATTGCGTTTAGTTCTTGTTGGCGATGGGCCCATGCGTCAAAGCCTGTGCCAAGAAATTGCCGAGTTGGGCCTGACGGAATATATTTGGATGCCCGGTGATCGGGATGACATTCCCGAGCTATTGCGCATCATGGATGTTTTCGTTTTGCCCTCCCTGGGGGAGGGTATTTCCAATACTCTGCTGGAGGCCATGGCGACGGGACTGCCGCTGATTGCCACCGATGTCGGTGGTAATCCTGAATTAATTGCTGAGGGTCTAAATGGCCATTTGGTGCCTGTTGGCGACGTGGCGGCTCTGGCCAATAGCCTGCGAGGTCTTTTCTCCAAGCCCCAGGCACTGAGCTTATATGGCGAAAACAGTCTCAGAAGAGTCAGCCAAAATTTTGACTGGAGTCGCACCGTCGAAGAATATCTCAGTGTTTACGACCAGTTATTGGGTCGTACACCGCATGGCTCGGGGAATATGAATTCGGTACTCGATAGACAATCTACTAAGGGGAGGGTTTAGTTTAATCATGTGTGGCATTGCAGGGATACTGGATACGCGAGGACAGCGCGATATTGATCGCGAGCTATTGGGTCGCATGAACCAATCACAATTTCATCGCGGTCCCGATGAGGGTGGGCAACATTTTGAACCCGGCCTGGGCCTGGCCCATCGACGCCTGTCGATTATCGATCTATCCTCCGGCCAGCAGCCGATGTTTAATCAAGATCAAAGTGTTTGTGTGGTGTTTAATGGCGAAATTTATAATTTCCCCACCTTGAGAAAAGAGCTCGAAGCCGAAGGTTATGTTTTCCAAAGCCACTGTGACACCGAAGTGATCGTCCATGGCTGGAGTGCCTGGGGTGAGGCCTGTGTGGAAAAATTCCGCGGCATGTTTGCCTTTGCCATTTGGGACAAAAAACAACGCAGCTTGTTTCTTGCCCGCGATCGATTGGGCATTAAACCGCTATTTTATTCCCTGCTACCCGATGGCCACTTTATCTTTGGATCGGAACTCAAAGTTATTAAATGCCACCCCGATCTGCCGAAGAAAATGAACCCTCAGGCGGTGGAAGATTATTTTGCCCTCGGTTACATCCCCGAACCGAAAACGATTTATCAAGATGTCTATAAACTCGACCCGGGGCATACCCTGACGATTACACAGGGGCAGGGTGAACTGCGTTCCAGGGAATATTGGGATATCCCCTTTACACCCGTTGCCTACAGTTGCGAACAAGATTTAGAAGATGAGCTCATTCATCGTCTGCGTGAGGCGGTCGATATACGTATGGTGGCCGAAGTCCCCCTCGGTGCCTTTTTATCAGGCGGCGTTGACTCCAGCGCCGTGGTGGCAATGATGGCCGGTTTACAGGACAAACCGGTCAATACCTGCTCCATCGGTTTTGATGTGAAGGGTTATGATGAATCGATTTATGCTCAGGAAGTTGCCGAACAATTTAATACCCAGCATCACGTCAATATTGTCGATCCCGATGACTTTGATTTGATTGATGAGCTGGCGGGCTTGTACGATGAGCCCTTCGCCGATAGCTCGGCACTGCCCACCTACCGGGTTTGTCAATTGGCCAAACAACGGGTCACGGTAGCCCTCTCCGGTGACGGGGGAGACGAGCATTTTGCCGGCTATCGACGCTATCGTTGGCATATGAATGAAGAAAAATTACGCGGCCTTGTACCCACATCAATCAGGCAGCCACTCTTCGGTTTAGCCGGTAAACTCTATCCCAAGCTCGGGTGGGCGCCGCGGGTATTTCGCGCTAAGACCACGTTTCAATCAATGGCCCGTGACGCAATAGACGGTTATTTCCATAACTTCTCTATTCTTATTGATGAGCAGAGAGACAAGCTCTTCAGTGACTCCTTTAAAAGTGAATTACAGGGCTATAAGGCGTCTGAGGTCTTCCACCAACACGCGGCTAAAGCGCCGACCGATGACCCCTTATCGGTAGTTCAGTACATCGATATGAAAACCTATCTGCCCGGTGATATTCTCACCAAGGTTGACCGCGCCAGTATGGCTCACTCTCTTGAGGTGCGGGTTCCCCTGCTCGATCACAAATTTGTCGAGTGGGTTTCTGGCTTGCCCTCGGCGATGAAACTCAAGGGTCAGCAGGGTAAGGCCGTCTTTAAATCATCCCTCGAACCCCACCTCAGCAATAATATTCTCTATCGCGATAAAATGGGCTTTGCCGTGCCCCTGGCTCAGTGGTTTCGTGGGCCATTAATAGATAAGTTGCGTGCTAGCTTGCTCGATGGTGGCCTATCTGAAACGGGAATGTTTGATAATCACTACCTCGAACAATTATTTAATCAGCATCAGTCCGGGCAGCGTGATAACAGTGCCGCTTTGTGGTCACTGCTGATGTTTAATGAAAGTTTGAAACAACTCTAGTCCTGGGCCCTTTGACAGTATGAAGATTCTCCACATTCTCGATCATTCGATTCCCCTACACAGTGGCTATACCTTCCGCACCCGCGCCATTCTTGAGCAGCAGCGGGCCATGGGTTGGCAAACCTACCACTTGACCTCGGCAAAGCATCAGGGCGCTACTGACGATGTTGAAGAGGTCGACGGTTTTCAGTTTTTTCGCACCCGCTCTAAAGCGAGCTTGCTATCGCGTCTGCCCTTGCTCAACCAAGTGGCGATTGTTCGCAGTCTAGAACGGCGTATTGATGAGGTGATCAAAGAAGTTAAGCCGGATGTACTCCATGCCCATTCACCGGCTCTCAACGGACTTGCCGCAGTCAGGGCCGGGCGGCGCCATAATATCCCCGTGGTTTATGAATGCCGTGCCTTTTGGGAAGATGCGGCGGTTGACCACGGCACGAGTAATGAGGGCGGGCTGCGTTATCGCCTGACAAAAGCCCTGGAGACCCATGTGTTTCGCCGTGCCGACGCGGTCACCACCATTTGTGAAGGCTTGCGTAGTGATATTGTCAGCCGTGGCATAGCGGCCAAGAAAGTGACGGTGATCGCCAATGCTGTCGATATTGAACGTTTTACCTTTGGTGTCGAAGCCGATACGGGCCTACGGGAAAAGTTGGACCTTGAGGGCAAAACGGTATTGGGTTTTATCGGTTCTTTTTATGCCTATGAGGGCTTGCCTTTATTATTAGATGCCATGCCTCGGATGTTACAGGACTCACCCAATATTCGACTGTTGTTGGTGGGTGGTGGCCCGCAGGAAGCCTTGATTAAAAATAAAGTCAAAGACCTTGGCCTGGATCGGCAGGTAATTTTTACCGGCCGCGTACCTCACGACCAGGTGCAGGCGTATTACAACCAGGTCGATGTTTTTGTCTACCCCCGGCTGGCCATGCGCCTGACGGAGCTGGTAACACCATTAAAACCGCTCGAAGCCATGGCACAGGGCCGCTTGGTTGTCGCCTCCGATGTCGGTGGGCACAGAGAGCTGATACGGGATCGGCAAAATGGTTGCCTCTTTAAAGCGGGTGATGCCGAGGATTTGGCGGCAACGGTGGTTGGGCTCTTGGCAGCGGAAGAGAATTGGCCACAGCTAAAAAGAGCGGGTCGTGATTATGTCGAGACCGAGCGCAATTGGCGAGTCAGTGTGGCGAACTATCGCTCGGTTTATCCTGGGCTGGTATCGGGTACTTAGCGGTGACAGAACATTCGCCAAGGCTGTTGGTTTTTTCATCTCTCTTCCCCAGCAAGGTACAACCCGGGGCCGGTCTGTTTATACGCGAACGCATGTTTCGGGTTGGTAAACATCTACCCCTGGTGGTGGTATCGCCCGTTCCCTGGTTCCCCCTGCAGGGCTTGATTCGTTATTTCAAGCCGGGTTATCGCCTACAACCTCCGAAATTTGAAGAACAGCAGGGGGTGATGGTCTATCACCCGCGCTTTCTGGCTGTTCCTGGCCTCTTACGCAATCTCGATGGCTTGTCGATGGCCCTGTGTAGTTTGTTGCTTTTGTTGCGCCTCAAGCGTAGTTTTCAATTCAGCTTGATCGATTCGCACTTCGCCTGGCCCGACGGCTATGCGGCAACGCTGCTGGGATGTTGGTTGCGGGTTCCGGTGACGATCACCTTGCGGGGTACCGAAGTTCCCCATTGCAAAGATGGGGTGAAGCGGCGCAAGATTTTAACCGCCCTGCAGCGTGCGGCGCGTGTCTTTGCCGTTGCCGATTCACTGAAACGCCATGTTGTCGACCTGGGTGCCGATAAGGAAAAAATACAAGTTGTCGGTAATGGCGTCGATACCGAACGCTTTGCCCCCCAGAGTCAAGAGGCGGCCCGCACTCGCCTAGGGCTGCCTGTCGATGCCAAGGTACTGGTGACGGTGGGCGGCCTGGTCGAACGCAAGGGCTTTCATCGCGTGATAGAACTTATGCCGGCCCTGCTTGAACAATACCCGGCTTTGTACTACTTAGTAGTGGGTGGGGCGTGCGCAGAGGGCGACTGGCGCGAGCGTCTGGAAACCCAGGCTAAAGATTTAGGTGTGGCTCAGCGCGTGCTATTTTTGGGTTCTGTAGTACCGGATGAACTATGCTGGCCGCTTTCCGCCGCCGATCTTTTTGTACTACCGACGGCCAACGAGGGCTGGGCAAACGTCTTTCTTGAGGCGATGGCCTGTGGCCTTGCGGTAGTGACGAGTGATGTCGGTGGCAACCCCGAGGTGGTTTGTCGCGATGAACTAGGTACTATTGTACCCTTTGGGCAGCCGGAGGCCCTGCGAGGGGGCATAGCGGCAGCCTTGAGTAATGAGTGGCAGGTAGAAGGTATTATTGCTTATGCCAAAGAGAATAGTTGGCAGCACCGGGTAGATCAGCTACTGATTGCCTTTGCCGAAATCACTGAATAACAGTTACAAACGAAGCAGGTAGAAGGCCAAAAACTCGTTAAACAGTTTGGGGAGGCTTGATGGAGCAACAGGGGGGCAGCGACTTCGTACCTATTTTTGCAGGGGGTGGCACCCGGCTGTCGGCGCATATTGGTATTCTTCACGCTCTGGAAACCCTCGATGTCAAATTTGACCATCTGGTGGGCGTGTCGGGTGGCAGTATCATCGGTGCGCTGTATGCGGCTGGCTTATCCCTGCCGAATATTAAAAAGCTAGCTCTGGAAACGAATTTCTCACAATTTAAGGGTTATTCCCTGCGTCAGTTACTCAAGGCCGGTGGCTTGAGTACCGGTGATGGTTTTGAACAATGGGTGGAGAGCTTTCTAGAGGGTCGCTGTTTTAAAGATCTGTCGCGCAATCTGCACATTGTTGCCACCGATGTCATGACGGGCAGCCCGGTTATTTTTAATCGAGAGTTGACTCCGGATCTGATGGTTTCAAAGGCGGTGCGCTACTCGATGTCCATCCCCCTACTGTTTACCTTTAATCAATATGGTGAACACATCTTGGTGGATGGCAGTATTTTGGCAGAAGACGCCTTACACCGAGATTGGTCGGGCTGTGGTACGCCGGTTATTTGCTTTCGCATGCGCAGTGTTGATCTGTCCAATAATGTATCTGTCGGCGGCCTGTTCCCCTTGAAAAGCTATTTGACCTTATTGGTTCGTACATTTATGAACACTATTTCCCGGGAATATATTAATGATAAATTCTGGGATAACACCGTCGTGGTGAATACCGGTTCGATATCACCGGTTGAATTTAATCTCAGTGATGCCGACAAAGAACAGTTGTTTTTACAGGGTTATAACACCGCGATGGAGGTTATACCCCTAAAGGTATTTACTGAAAGGGCTGCAAGCGACAAGCCATAAGGTGTTTTTCCGGTTTAGTAGCGTATGCGTAGGGTGTCATTGCACAGTACTTGCATACCACTCAGTTGCCAGCTGCCGGTTAGTATGCCGAACACGCGTAAGTGCCGTGTTTTTTTACATTGCTGTATTTCGTCAAGAATTTTTTTGTCGAGGGGGAAGCGCCCGTCGGATACCAGTAAGATATCGGCTTTTTGCCACCCCTTTTGCCTTTGTTTATGCAGGGCTAATTGCAGAGCCTGGGGTAAATCGGTGCCGCCATGAAATGAAAATTGTAAAAAATCAAGCACTTCGATGAGTCCACCCTGGCGCAGGTCGAGTTGATGGCAGGTCGTTTGCTCGGGGCCACTGAAGGCATAGAGATAACAGGGCCGCTGTTCGCGATGAGCCATTTGTAGGGCTTCCAGCACTACCGCCTTGGCGATGTGCTCGGGCTCGCCGTGCATTGAACCCGAGGTGTCGAGGCAGAGGATGATGGGGCCGCGCGCCAAACTGGATTGGCCTTGACGCCCCCGTTCGCTAGGCTCACCTTGTTTTGCCTTTATCCCTCCTTTCTTTTGTTCCGGCTCGCGTTTGGCTTGATGTTGGTAGAGCAGTAGTAAGCGTTCGGCGCGGCGCGCGTGCCACAGGGTTTTCAGGATGGGGTGACAGAGTAGAGCCAGCTCTGTAGGGAGCATGCGATTGATATCGTCACCCCGTTCGATGCCATCCATTTCCAGGGCTTTGCGAGGTATATTACGGCCGCGCTCGCCCTTGTCATGTACCGCAGACTGCGACCTGGTTTGTGGACGGGTGTCGATAGTGGCGGCTTGGTCCCTGCCGCTACTTTTTCTTTCACGCCCAATGGCGTCGATAAAGGAAATCAACTCGGGGTGTTTTTTAATACCTTGCCGGTAGCGAATAATATTTCGCCAACCCTGTGAGTTGAGTTGGCCGGTACTTAAGTCCCAGCCGCGGCCGGGCAAGCTGCTCTTCAGCGCCTCTTTTTTTGACGCGAATGCCTTGTGCTGGAGTGGTTTCTTTCTGTCAATTGAGCGCTCCACTTCTTGGAGCTGCCGCCAGTTGTCGGCGAGATTTTGCCAGCGTTGCTGCAGCGTGTTGCGGCCCTCCTGCGCGGCGCTGTGGATTTTAGTGAGCGCTTGAGCCGGGTTTTGTTGCCGAGTGCCTTGCGGGGCCGATGTTTGGCTGCTCTCCGTATTTCCATGTTGGCTTGAAGTGGGCGGGGTCGCCACGCTCTGCGTGGCTTGGCCCTGGCGAGTAGCTGTGGCGCCTTGCTGCTGGCGGTTATTGCCCCTTTCTTGGGCAGGCTTGGCCTGGCTTGTGGGGGTGGGCCCACGTTTCTTCGGCGCGGATTGTGTCATCGCCTGTGGGCTGCGACTTTCTACATGATCGGCCAGGCCGTCTTCGGCGCGAAAGGATGAATCCTTGTCACTAATCTGCTGTCGTTGTGCTAGTTTGTCATTAAATTTATTGGCCGTGAGAGCGAGGTAGTCTGCGGCGCTGATTACACCCTCACAAATATCTATTAATACGCTGTCGGTGAGGCTTTCCTGACCCGAACACAACTCGGCAAGTTCCAGGGTTTCGAGGCGCATCAGTAGAATTGTACGCAGTTCTTTCTCGGGCCAGCAAAGTTCATGCAATTCGGGTAGTTGGCCGGCGAGGAGCTTCTCGCGCCACTGCATTATGCCCCGCGCGCGGGTTAACAGGGGCCCGTGGGTATGGGTGATCACCACGTCATAGAGGGCATCGGGTAGGGCGTCGAGGGCGGAAAACTCATCTTCAAGTAGGCCCAGGTTCACAATCGGCCCGCTAGGCTATCTTACTGTCATTATTTACAGGGACAGTGGCTGGGTTTTCCCCCCTGGCTAAGCCTCGATAGGCCTCGACCACAAGATGGAGTCGCTGTTGAAAGGCCGCAACCTTTTCTAGCTTGTCACTCAGGCTTTGTTTCGCGTTGGCAATATAAGCGACGGAAACCCACAGGTGCTGGCCCAGTGCTCGGTCAATGGCGTCGTAGCCCTGTTCGACACTTTGCCGCAGGGCTGTGATATCGCTAGTCAGTTTATGGCTTTCCTCGAGTCGGCCGCGAATAAAACTTTCGGGGTGCTCGGTAGCTTCCATACAGGGTGGGTTCTGGTGGTGATAGATTAAGCGGTTAGCGGGATCGGCCAGGTACTGGTCGATATGCTGCCAGTGGCCGTCGATATGACACTGTTGATAGTGCTGGTCAAAAAAACTCTCGCTCAGCTCTCGTTCGGTATACCCCCGGTTGTCGTTGCTGCGCTCATCCTGGTCGGGGGGCGATAAATACAGGGCCAAACCGTCGCGCCGGGCCCACTCTTGCTCGCTATTAGCGGTGGTTTGTTTTCCGTCGCGTCGTAGGTAGAGGTGTTGGCCCTGGTCATTGCCGGTTTGCGTTTGACTATTCTGATCGGCTTGCAGAGTGCTTTCCCAGGTGGCGATCAATTTTTCCAGGCGCTCGGTCTTAAAGCCGCTGCCGGCGCCAATCTGCGTGTTCAACCACTGTGCAATTACGTCTTGTTCGGCGGGCGCATTCCACAGGCAGTGTTGTAGCAGACAGCAGTCCCATAGAGAAACCTCAGACTGGCCATTGGTGTGGGCGGCAATTTTCAGTAATTTGACGACCTTGCGCCAACGGCGGTCGGAGACGACAATATTTTGTTCGGCGAGATAGGGCCTTAGGGCCTTGAGGAGTGCAAGGGCATCTGCAGACAGGGCTAGGGTCTGAGCGCTCATTTGAATCGCATCAACCTCGGCGTGGCTTAAGCGATCCTTAGCAGCGGGCTGGATAGTTTTTTCATCGAGTTCTAGTAGGGCGACAAAGTTAATGTCAGTCACGGCCTGAACATTGTAGCGACAGATAAAACGGTCGTAGAGGGCCTGCAGCTCATCGTCGCCAGGTAATTCGTTACTGGCACCCACAACGGAGATCAGGGGTACTTTTACCCGGCAGTCGCCGTTATCAAATTCGCCCTCGTTGAGCAGGGTGAGCAGGGTGTTGAGAATGGCGCTATTGGCCTTAAACACCTCGTCGAGGAAGGCTATATTGGCGCTGGGTAGGTAGCGCTCGGTGAGGCGCTCGTAGCGATCATTTTCCAGGGCCTTGATCGACAGGGGCCCGAACAATTCTTCCGGTACGGAAAAGCGCGTCAGTAAGCGCTCGAAATAATGGCCCGGCTCAAAGGCCAGGTGCAGGCGGCGCGCGAGTACGCTTTTTGCTGTACCAGGTGGACCAATCAGTAGGCTGTGTTCACCACTCAAGGCAGCCAGCAGGGTGAGACGTGTCGCCGTCTCGCGCTCGATCAGCCCACTCTGCATACAGGTGAGTAGGCGTGCGAGGCGAGATTTTAGATCGGCGGCATTTGTCTCGGGGCTTATCGCGGCTGCCTCTAGCTGATTTTTTTCCAAACAACGATATCCTTGATGTGCTTGAACAGGGTGCTGGGACTGGTGGTGCGAATGGTTTCAAGTAGCTCGTCGAGCTTGAATTTGCCGTGCAGTTCACGCACCACACCGACCTGTTCCATATCGACCAGACCCGATTCACGGGCGTGCTCTTCAAAGGCTTTGTTCTTCCAGAAAAAGGCGCCGGGCATGGTGGTGGGTATGACCAGCACAAAGAACAATGAGCGACTGATCGCGCCTGCGCTAATCATCAGTAGGGCCAATGCCGACCAGCCGATAAGGGCGAGAGTGCCGCTGGGAGCCGTCACCAGTAGCAGGAGAGCGCTAGCAAAACTCAAACCGAGTAGCACGTTGCGGGTGATCCAGGCTTTGCCGTAGCGAGTGGTCTGTAAATACCAGGAGGCAGCGCCTTCATTTTCGAGGCTGCTCATGGCGCGGCTGTGGGCGATATGGCCGATCAGTTCGACGCCCAGGCCGAGGGCAATCAGTGCCATCAAGGGGCCGGCCAGTGCCAGTAGGGATTGCTCAGCACTGAGTAGGGGCAAGCTAATCAGGCCGGTCAGTAGGGCACCGTAGCTGAGGGTATTACCGAAGAAGGCAGTGCCGGTTTGCCAGTGATCCCAAAAGGGCCGCGCCTTGATGCGGTAGATCTTATACATATAGTACAGACCGATCAGACCGCTGATGGCGCCGAGTACACCGGAGGCATTAGCCAGTAAGTTGCATACAGCATTGTCAAACAGCGAGAAAAAGACATAGGCCATCAAGAAGGTGTAAAAGCCGGTGATACCGGCGATTTCCCGACTGAGGGGCGAGAGTCGTAGGTTATTAAAGCCCCGATAAAAGCGGTGGGGTTTGCCCAGGTGCATATTGAGTTTGAACAGACCGTAGGTGAGCATCACAAACATAATGCCGAGCAGGGGCAGCTTCACGGCAGCGCTATTGAGGGCGGCCAGAGCCTCGAGGTTAATGAGGCCCGCAGTGACGACAATCAAAAAGGCACCGAGTACCGCCTGGGTGCTGAGGGTAAAGATAACGTGAGCGCTCTCGTGAGAGGTCAGCAGCTTGCGCCAGTTCCAGTGTTTCTTTTCGCCGTGCTTTTTATCGACCTTGGGTGTGAAGATGCCGACGCTGTCGTCTTTGTGATATTTCAGCGGCATGGAGTCGGTGCGGGTCATTTCCCGTTGGGTCGAACGGGTTTGCTGAAAGCGAATATTCGGCTGGGTGATATCGGTGGTGGGGAAGCCGGGAATGGCGGTCTTCGCCTCGATGCGATTTTCGGGAATATTATCGATAACACCGAAGTCCAGGGCGTTGCCCAAACAGGCGGAGACACAGGCGGGCTTGAGGCCGACTTCCAGGCGGTCGACACACATATTGCACTTGGTGACTTCGCCCTTCACCGGGTCGAGCTGGGGGGCGTTGTAGGGGCAGACCCAGGTGCAGTAGCCGCAGCCAAAGCAGATGTCGGGATCTTGCAAGACTGCACCGTATTCGGCGTACTTGGTGTAGGCGCGCGTGGGGCAGCCTTTCAAACACACCGGGTCATCGCAGTGGTTGCAGGCCATGGAAATATTGAGGCGCTGGTAGTCGGGGTAGGTGCC
>MAAC01011374.1_pt1 | contig 33084 bp, 27 predicted proteins | sample 1115981 | NCBI WGS metagenome assembly MAAC01 (sample SAMN04961126, study PRJNA320927) | seawater metagenome | isolation source: sample BD02T64 sea water enriched with oil for 64 days | place: USA:Gulf of Mexico | collected 2013-07-27 | reverse complement strand
TTGGATAGATTTGACTTGTAATATTTGGTGAATTCTCCACAAGATCAAGGTCTCCAATATCTCCCATTTTATGAAAGAAAATGGAAGTTTGGTTCGTATTATAAAGTACGAATTCAGAGCCACTAAAGTCTAAGTCTATTCCTCCATTTATTCCACCGGATGTATAAATTTGGTCCATGTGATCTATAGTCATTGCCGAGCCTATAGGATCTAATCCTGGATAAATTATGGTGGATATATAGTACCCTTGGCTGTTGATGATGTTTATATAGTTGGTTGTATTAATAGTTCCTGGTTCGTAATTAACTGTGTCATTCGCTGGATCGAAATTGACATGGAAATCAGAAGAAAGAAAGTTGTATATATTTCCATGGGAATCTATATTTAAGCCTTTAAGGAAATTATAATAGCTTGGAATTGTCCCATTTCCCCCATAATCTATTACCCATTGGAATTCTCCTTGATCATTTAACTTTAGCAAAAAGACCATTTTATGAAAGGGGAATAAGGTATCAAATTGTAATCCAATTTCATGAGTACCTTCTCCCGGGTCGAAGTCGACAGATGTTTTGTATAATCCGTTTATATAGAGATTATCTGAATCATCAATTATAAAAAAATTGGCTTTAAATTGTCCATTGTCCCAGCTTTTGGCCCATAAATTGTTTCCATCAGCATTCATTTTTAAAATAAAATTAGAAGCTGCTACGGTATCAACACCAGAATCGGTAATGAAATGAACTGGGTATGTAGATATTGCGCGTATGTATATATTGTTTTCGCTGTCTATTTCCAATTCGTGTGGATCTATAAGAGTAGTATCTCCAATTTTAGTTGCCCAGAGTAATTCCCCATCCTCATTCATCTTTTGCACAAAAGAGGTTCGTTCATTGGTAGTTAGAATAAGAGAGTCTTCTCCGGGATCCATATCCATATTTTTTACTAGTCCTCCTAAAATGATTACATTATTCTCACTATCAATTTCTATATCTGCTAGAATTTTATTTACACCAAATCCCATTGGATCTAATTGTTCAATTATTTTTACCCAGATCAATTCTCCGTCTGGATTGATTTTTTGAACGAACTGGGAGGTATTTACCACTGATATTATGTTTTCAGTTTCGCTGGGATCAAAATCTAAAGAGTTACTAAAATAACCCGCTATATACAGATTGTCATCACTATCCACAGTCATACCACCTATAAATGCCCCATTGCTTTTTCCCAAAGGGTATAGCCATTCTCTATCGCCGTAAGCATCGAATTTTTGTACATAATTGGTTAATCCATATTCTGTTGTTATAGTAGAATCTACACCATCAATTTCATATGTTAAGTCACCAGTGAAGTATCCTGAGGTATAGAGATTTTGATCGCTATCCGTACACAAGAATTGTGTATTAATATGGTTGTCTGAACTAATTTTGTTTCCCCATCCGAATTCTTGGGCAGTGCTTGTTCCAAATAGGACTACAGTGAAGAGTAATATGAATTTGTAGACAAATGTATGTTTGGACATTTTTTATATTTTATTATTGATGGTATGAGAGCTAGTATATTAAGGAGCTAAGGTATGAAATTTTGGTTATGTAAAATACTGTAATTTGGTGATCTTGAGGATTAATCTTTGATGGTAGGGTTGTCGGTCGAAAGCTGGGAGGCACGGTGAAGTTAATTAGCAATATTAGAATTATTAAAAGTCCTATTGAATCCATAGATTTGGAATAGTATATAATGCGGATAAATAACATATGTTATTTATCCGCATGTTGTAAGCCATTAAAAAAAGTACAAACTAAAGTATGAAAGAGGTTGAAGACTATTGTCCTTATGATAAACAAGATTGGAGAAAATGGCTCGAATTGAACCACAATAAAAAAGAAGCAGTTTGGCTCATTTTTTATAAGAAAAAATCTCCTAACCATAACCTAAGTTGGAGTGAGTCAGTTGATGAAGCACTTTGCTTTGGGTGGATAGATAGCACTAAAAAGACTATTGACGAAGAAAGGTATATGCAATATTTCAGCAGAAGAAAACCTAATAGCATATGGTCAAAAATAAACAAAGAAAAAGTTTCCAAACTCATCCAAAACAACCTAATGACAAAAGCAGGTTTTGACAGCATAGAAACTGCTAAACAGAATGGTTCTTGGACAATTTTAGATGAAGTTGAAGCACTTGTAATTCCAGAAGATTTAAAAGAAGAATTGGCAAATTACAAAGGCTCCATGGAATACTTTGATAGTCTAAGTAAGTCCGTTAAAAAGATTTTGTTGCACTGGGTGATTTTTGCTAAAAGAACAGAGACAAGACAAAAGAGAATTTTAGAAATCGTAGAAAATGCAAGTAATAATTTGATACCAAAACAATTTAGATAAAACGGCTTACAAAAATGGTAATAAAGCATAGGCCTTACCAACCAAACCGTTCCTATGCTTCATAGCCGGAACGTTAGCACCAATTACAAAAGAATTAAAAAAGGATGTAAATGAAAGTAACAGCTAAACATAATGAGCGAATAGCAAAAATGACTTTTAGTACAGTTTACCCTCTTTACGTAAATAAGGTCGAGAAAAAAGGTAGAACTAAGGAAGAACTACACCAAGTGATAGAATGGCTAACCGGTTTTGATAAGGATAAATTACAAGAGTTAATTGACAACAAGGTAACATTTGAAACATTCTTTCAGAAGGCAAAGTTACATCCAAATGCTCACCTAATTAAAGGGGTGACCTGCGGTTATAGAATTGAAGAAATTGACAATGTACTAACACGACAGGCGAGATATATGGACAAGTTGGTAGATGAATTAGCAAGGGGTCGTAAAATGGAGAAAATTTTACGAGTAGAAAAGAAATAAAAACTGGTGCTAACAATGTGTATAGTGCATAGCACCCTTCGGGATGCTACGTTACCATACACTAAACGTTGTAACCAATTTGTGAAATGAATAGACTAATAATTTATCTGGGATTTGTACTTCTTGTTTTGAACTCTTGTCACCATGAAGATAATTCTGAACATAACCGCACTTTGGAAATCTATGAAGGTTTATATGTGAAAGAATTATACAACTTTTGGGATGGGAGCTGGAGGTGGCAGTATGTTAAAATAACTCCAAAGGAGCATGCAGAGACGTTGGCTAAGTATTGGGAAGGGCAAGGACAGCTTGACTCATAATCAGGGAGTCCTTGGTTCTAGCCCAAGTGGGGCCACAAAAAAAAGCTTCTCAGAGATGAGGAGCTTTTTTGTTTACCAGGTATTCGTGATAAATATTTCTTCATTGAAGAATTCGCAACTTAATTTTAAGCATCATTTGTCCAAATTCGTTAAAGACTTACAGTGGGGGTACTTTGCTAGGGAGGGAAGTGTGTTTACTATATCAAGCTTGAAAATTTTTTAGAAAAAATATTACTGTAAGCTTTGCAAGGATTGTAGACTATGCAAAGGGATTATAAGAGTATAGCAGGCTTGAGGATTACTTTATTTTTACAAATTTTAGAATATGGAGCTATTAAATATCATACTTTTAAAGTATGATGAATATCCAAATATTATTTCTTTAATTTATCTATATTTATTTTTTTATATTATTTTTTGTTAGTTATGGCTGGTTTAATTGGTGGGGGTTTGTTAATTTTTTTATCGATGTTTTTTTACATCTTAACACTAACTGCGTTTTATTTTTTGGTTAGTGAATATAATAAAACCTTCAGAGAAAATGATCCATTTAACAAAGTTGGACTAACATTAAAACAGAAAATATTAATTAATGTTTTATCGATTTTTTATTTGTCATTTCTATTAATTGGTAGGAGCATCTATGTAGATTTGAATCTGTATATAAATGAAGTTTATTTCATTATTGGTGAAATATTGTTTTATTATTTTGTGAAAGATTTTTTTAAGGAAAATGCCCAAAAATCTTTTTATTACACTTCCTATATATTTGTTGCCATTCTTTTTGGTTTTGCCATTACCCTTTTTAACTATTGATACTCGAGTTGCAATAGTTGCAATCTAATAGAAGCCCCTTAAAAACTAAGGAGCTTCTAATACTTCCAATAATTCATTCTACAATGAATTAAGGTAATCCCTTTGAATTTGAGCTAAATTACCTTTTGATAAATTTATCTACCAACCCCATAGTGGATGGGACATTCACCCAAACATATGGCAAATCAATATCTCCTTTGGAAATTTCAACACCCATATAGGTTTTCAAAATGTAGTTACAAGCCCTACTTTCAGTTATTTCACCCCCTTTTTGCAGGCTAATTAGCTCTATTTTTAGACGATTAAATCCATCAAGATTGATTTTTTGAATGACATTGTGCTTCATAAAATTGATTTTTTTTAATTGTTAATTATTTATTTATAAAGACTTTAAGTCAATATACATACCATAGTATCTTTAATGCCAAATTGACTAATCTTATGATTACATTTAATTAAAAGCTGACCAATGGTCAGCTTTTAATTAAATGTAATCTAAATCCCCTCAGATTTCTTTGAAGACTTTGAGGATATTTTGAATCACCAATAACATCAGAGTCCTATTCAAGTGACTCTGATGGGTACTAAAAACATTATTTGAACAGCAAATACAATTAGAATACTTCATTTATTTTTTGTACTTTTTATTGATGAAAATAGATCATAATTATGGAGAAAAAACCTATTTGGGATTTTATACAAATTGGAACAAGTTTAAAATATTTAGAAGACACCCAACCATGGTACGCTGTAATAACTAAAGGTGGTGTAAGATCAAACATCAAAAGCCTACTGAGAGATATTCAATTTTCAGGGTTAGAAGTAACTGACAGAGCTTGTCAAGAATTATATGAATTTTTAGAAATACTGAATGAAATTGAAGATGATAAAAGATGGTTGACAGGAGAAGAAAGTCAAAAACTAAGAGATAATCTAAAATTGATTAGACACACACTAAATGCAGAAACAAGAGGAAAGTTTGCATTTATTCCTACAGAAAAAAGATATGATCAAGATAAATTAATGAACTCCATTGACAAGATATTTCCCGAAAATATTTTCAGTAAATTATCTCCTATGGCGCAATTTGATATTTCTGAGGCAGGAAAATGCATAGCATTGGAAAGACCCACAGCTGCATCTTTTCATCTTATGAGAGGATTGGAATCAATTTTAAGAACTTATCATCATCACTTCATTAAAAAGGATCATAAAAACAGACCTTGGGGACCATTATTAAATGATCTAAAAGGGATTAACTCTGAAATAAAACCAGAAAAAATAACCATAGACCATCTTTTTAATATTAAAGATAATTTTAGAAATCCTACACAACACCCCGAGAAGATTTACACCAGTGATGAAGCACAAGATTTACTTAATCTTTGCATTGAAGTTATTGCAAGGATGATAAATGAAATAAGTCAATCCTGTACTCAAGGTGCACAAATAGGTGCACATAAAATATAGGAACATCTGGAACCGCTATGAATGCTTTGAAGGTGGTCCTTGGTTCGAGCCTAAGTGGCCCCACCGAAAAGCTCCTCATTTATTTGAGGAGCTTTTTTGTTTTTTTGCCATGAATCAATGCTTTTTAATTTCCGATAGCGGTTAAGGCCATGAAGTGTTAGCTTGTGTTGTTCCTGCGGAAAGCCTATGCTTCATGAGCCATTATTGAGCGTAGATGTTTCTATTATTTTTCTAATAGCATCATATACTAATGCTGGTTTTAAATTCAATTTATTTGCAATAGTCTTATGAATATCTAATGGAAATGGTTGTTCTGATAATTCCTTACCAACTAGTTCCATTACATTTATAGTTACATTATTTCTCTTATCACTTCTAATAGATTTCTTTAAAATCTTTAGTTCCCCTGCTTTTTCGAGTTTCTTAATTGTCTTGAAATAACTCCTAATGAACTGAGTATTTCCAATGAATTCAATTTCCACCTCCTGTTCATTGTAACTTATATTTTTTACAATATCTCGAAGTCTAATAAAATTATCTTCGACAAAAAATGAATAATTTTTATCAAATACAGATGGCTCATCATCACTAAGCCAAAACACTTTTAAATAAGCATTTGTCTTTGAATCTGTCTTTTGTTTAATATTTGAGTTTGAAATTAAAACCAAACATTCCTTATTTATAAATTCTCCAAATGCTTTAATTGTATTAACTGCTTCGTAGAACACTTCGGAAGAAACATTCACTGCCCTCTGTTTAGTGTTATACTTGTGTCTATACTCATTATCAGTTTTTCCAAGTCTATGAACTAAAAGATGTCTAATGTCATGAATCTTTTGAATGGTACTAATTTTCTCACTAAAATTATTGAAATCAATATCGAAATTTTTATAGTAAAACTTCTTAGTTTCAATAAGCCCTTGATTTTGAAGCCGTCTACATTCTTTATTTATAATTTTAGTCCATATAGATGTAATAGAATCAGATGCAAGAAGTTCATTCTGACTAAATTCAATTTTACTATTAGAATGAAAAAGGTCTTTTCGTTTAAGAAATACTTCTCTAACCATATCGACTAAAAAAACCTCTAAAGTTGAGATTAATCGAACCAACAAAACCTCTCTTATGTTCTTCTGAAATTGCTTTTTAAACTTTTCGGCTAGTTCGTAAGCACTTCCTGATAATAACATTGATTCGTCTTCTTCATCATTTAAATAAATTGGAAGCTGTGGGTCAAAATCAGTAGGTGTATTATATATTTTTTGTTTAATCCGTTTTGATTCTTGAGTAAAAGAATAGACACCCGCATTATGAAGTGTCAAAAGTCTCCGTGTCTCTGATCTAAAATTAATAAATGGTTTCATATAAGTTTATATTTTCTTTCATTTACGCCCAGCTTGTTTATATACGGAACTTTTATCACCATAAATCTCCAATATTGTATAACGTCAGCAGGAGTTGGACTGTAAATTAATAATTTTAAGTCACACTTTTTATTTCTGAAGCACGTATTCAATACATTTTAAAAACTCTAATTGCATATCAAAATAAGCTGAAAAAACATGCAAAAAAAGTGCAAATCTAAATAATCAACAAAACACATAATACTATTAATCAAAGAACTAAACCCCAAATGGTAGTTTACTCATAATCAGGTGGTCCTTGGTTCGAGCCCAAGTGGGCCCACCGAAAAGCTTCTCATGCAAATGAGGAGCTTTTTTTGGTTTTACAGCCTGTAATTACAAGACTTCACGAGTTTGTAATACAAATTCATTTGTTCACTTCTCTCCTTTCAAAAAGCAATTACTCATGATTATTGGATAACATAAATGTCTTTACTCGTCTCAATCTGTAGTAAACCGTTTCAAATAAAATCTCACTTAGAGTTTATACTTTTCAGTCCTACTTCTGCTGACGTTATACAATCTATAGAACAGTCCTAAAGCATTGGAACTTGAATACTATTGAATTGTATGAAGAAGTGAAAGTAATGTACTTTAACAGGGCTAATAAGCTATTAGGGATACATGATCTATCTCATGGAGGTATCTCAGGTGCGATTATCGATATAGGTAGGGTATTGAGTTGTTGCACTCAAATGTAATGCCAGTGGATTTATCCTAGTTCATAAGTATCCAAGTGAAAGATTATCTCCTAGTATAGCTGATAAGGACATAACTGTCAAAATGGACAATTGTGCTAAGAAGATGGATATTAAATTATTGGATCATCTGATGATCTCAAGGAATGGGTATTATAGTTTTAGTGATGAAGGGGGTTTGTAGTTGAATACCAAAATCAGAATTTATAAATCCACAAGAATAAAATCAAAATTTTTCATATCAATAAAATATTGATTTTCAGATTGGTCCTCACACATCACATGTGTAAAAGGAGGATTATCAGAAAAAAATTCTAATTCTTGTATAGATACAAATTTCATGAAATCAAGGTATTCTAATTCATTTACATCCTTTTGAAATTCATCTTTTATCACCAGAGGTTTTACTATTATTTTCTTACTACTACCTGCATTTGGATGAATAACTCTGCATGATTCTGGATATACATCTGCTCCACTATCATAATATTCCAAATATTGACCTTTGCCACATATAACCTGTTCTACTAATATTTCCCAGTTTACTTGGATAAAATCATCAATCTTTTGCCTTAATTCCAAATCAGTATAACCTGATAAAATAAAATTCTCCTTTACTATGGGTAAGGAAGAATTAAGAAACTTTACAAATGCTTCAATTTCTCTGTTTACTATCATATTCATATAATACTAATCAAACATTATTAATTCAGTGAGCAAGAGAATGTCCACACTGTCCTTACATCCAAATCACTAATATAGTTCAAAAGGTCAATAAGGACAAAACAGTCACTTATGATAAGTAGATGGATATTGAATTATTGGATCACTTGATTATCCCTAAAGATGGGTATTTTAGTTTTAGTGATGAAGGGAAGTATTAAAACAATTTTTGTGATTAAATAAAAGGGGATACCAGTAATATCAAACCAAAATTAGGTTTGAAAAATTATCACTTAGTCTTAAGAATTACTCAAATCGTTCAAGTCTAATTTAACCTTATTTACTACAGGTGAACTTCCAAGCTTTACACCTTCAATCTTGACACTCTCCAATACTTCTTCAAATATTCTATAACCTTTGTTGGAAGATCCAGAATTACTGAACTTCATTGTTAAATCATAAAAAACATTTCCTTTCTCCATATAAGCTGAAGCATATTTAAAATCTCCATCTTCCTCCATTTTACTATGATATATAATATAGATTTCTCCTACTTCTAAATTCAACTTATAAAAGGAAGATGAATATATTTCCCCACCAGAATTAAGAGAACTAATAACTTTCTGGATATAGCTCTTCAATGAAACTCTGTTTAAATCAAATTCTAGAAAAACAATATACTCTGGAGAATCTAAGTCCGGTCTAAATAAGAACTCAGTTGAATTGCTTTTTATATTCACCCAATCCATGGGTTTAATTATTGACTTATCTTTACTATATATAGGGTCCCAACTAATTTCAAATGATTTATCTCCCTCCTCATAATCCCATTTACCAATCTTTTCTCCTTTTGGGTTAAAACTACCTTTACCTCTATTTATAGTTAGATTTTCAGTTTTTTCTGTAAATGATTCACACCCTGTAAAAGATATAAAAAGGCAAAAAAATCTAATTAAATTACTTTTCATTTATTGTATTTTTTTTGTTAATCATTCAAAAATAAGGTGATTATTAAACACACACAAGAATGTCCACACACGCCTTTTTGACCTATTTGACACTTTATATTTATTCACACCATATTACTATATAGCCTTTTTACTTTTCTCCTATGATATCTTCAAAACCTGCGTCTTTAAAAAATGAATTCAATTTAACTGGATATTGATACTTCTCACCATTTTGATAAAAGGATACTTCATAACCCATTCCATTTTTTCCCAAATATATATCTTTAACATCAGTTCCTCTTAAACCAAATCTAACTCCATGCTGCCTCCTATATTCATACATTTCATCTAATAATGATTCATCAAAAACCTCATCATTATTATAAAAATCAAATATTCCTTTTGCAATTGAACCTTTACTTCCTTTCAACTCATTGACATTGGGTAAATCATCTTGCAGAATACTTTTTCTATTCTCTTCAAGCCATTTCACAAACTCCCTAACATCCCATTCAAGTTCAAATAAATCAATTTTTGAAGCACCATCAGAGATAAGGTATAACCTAATATTACCCCAACATATATTTGGGTCATGAATTTCATCCAAATATGGATATTCTTTCTTTGAGAAGCTGAATATTAAATCATACATGCTGCTTTTCCATTTATTTCCTTTGATCATTGGTATGTAGAAGTCATACTAACTCAAACTATATCAACTAGCTCCTTTAGAGGTACACCAAAACAACTCGCTAGCCTATACAATGTATGAAGTGTAGGATTAGTCCCACCAGCTTCTATTCTTGCAAAATTGGACTTATCTATGTGAGTCGTCAGAGAATTAGGACTGTAATTTAATCTTTTTTAGATCATAAACATTTCTTAACATAACGTTTTCAACACTTTATCAAAACTCTAAAACCATATCAAAATATGCCGAAAAAACATGCAAAAAACGTGCAAATTCAAAAAACCAACAAAACACATAATCCTATTAATCAAACAACTAAACCCCAAAAGGTAGTTTACTCATAATCAGGTGGTCCTTGGTTCGAGCCCAAGTGGGCCCACCTTAAAAGCTTCTCAGAAATGAGGAGCTTTTTTTGTTTTTGAGTGATTTGGTTATAAAACTTTTTTTAGTAGGGAATTCGTTATTTAATTATAAGTCTACTTTGTCCAACTTCTACTGAAGTTATACACCGCAACGATGAAATAGCTATCTAAATTGAATTAGGGAGTCAGTATTGACCGTAAGAACCAGACTTTTATTGTCGGGCTTTTCAGCCAGGTGCTGTGTGAATTTAATTGAACTTTCATCCACGCAAAGCTTTACATACTTGACCCAGGTATAAATGTAGATTCGATCGTAGGTTTGAAATTGGAGGGAGTCTTCACGTGTAATATTTATGGTATTGTTTATCAAAGAATCCATGACTTGTTTACCGGTTAATTTCGGAATAGCCCTCATGGGTATATCAATATCCTCGCATATATCATTATGAATATCCTGATAACAACGTCCTCCGAGACTTTGGAAACTACAATCGACTAAATTAAGGTTGCCATCCAACACATAAAGATTCCCCCAGTCGAATAGCTTTTTTACGATATTATAAGACGCCTTATCCTTTGCAATTAAAATATCACCTGCTATACGGTGTTCATCAGCATATGTTTGAATGGATTCTTCCGTTTCTATTTTTGGTATGGATAAACCCAAATTAGATTTTTTCTTGTATTGATAAAAAGCAGTTAAGGCCGCTCCGATCAAAACAGCGATTAAGATTTTTTTGGTCATTAAATTGTATGAATAGGTTTTGATTTATATTGTAAACTTTAAATATAGATCAATTTGTTCAATGTATAACGTCAGCAAAAGTTGGTCTGTAAATTATTAAATTTAAGTCACAATCTTCCTTCCTAATACTGTCAATTTAAACCTCTAAAAACATATCAGAATATACCGAAAAAACATGCAAAAAACATGCAAATTCAAAAAGTCAACAAAACCTCCGCTGCCGCGAGCTTGTAGCTCGTGGTTTACCGATCGATTTAAGCCATTCAAACAAAAAATAATATATGACCTACTGCAATGATTAATTTATGATCATGAGTAGGAATTATAAGTTTCATAATCAGTCAGGCCTGTATTTTATTTCTTTTGCTACCATCTCCTGGATAGATGTGTTTACTCGAGAAGAATATTTCAATATTATTATTGATAGTCTGCATTATTGCAGAACGAGCAAAGGGATGAACCTTTATGCTTATTGTATCATGACGAATCATGTACATCTTATTTTTCAATCGGAAACTGGAAATGCGTCTGGATTAATTAGAGATTTTAAAACATATACATCCAAAAAGATGCTTAAGCAAATCCAAATGAATCCAATTGAGAGTAGAAAAGAATGGATGCTTAATTCCTTTCGGTCAGCTGGTGCAAAAAATAGTAATGTTAAGAAAATGCAATTTTGGCAACAACACAATAAGCCAATTGAGCTATGGTCTAATAAGGTCATAGATCAAAAATTAAATTACATCCATGAAAATCCTGTTAAAGCTGGTTTTGTCACTTCTGATGTGGATTGGAAATATAGTAGTGCCAGGAACTATGCCGGAGATCAAATGATCTTAGAGATAGATTTGTTGTAGGGGTAGTGTTTTTATTATGCTTTAATCGATTATCTGTATTAGGAACGTTTGTAGTACACGAGCTACAAGCTCGCGGCAGCGGGGGAATAAATGCCGTTATGCTAAACATGGTTTATCCGATGGTTAATAAAAAGGAATCGGACAATCCATATTTCTTGACGAAGAATCAAATCAAAAAAGGTAAGGGGAATATCAAAAAAAGGCGCTGTAGCATTGCGTGTTTTCTATTTTACACTTTTATATCGCTATCAAAATGCAGATGAAAAGATTGATATTTCATCGTATAACAGATTTAAATTCATCGGGGCCTTAAAGAAAAGTGGAGCGAGTATTTTAAAGAGTATCTCGGCTGAACAGATAGCTGCTCAAAGTACTATTCCAATCTTGAAGTATTACAATGTTTTCAATGGTGATGATGTCGAAGGGATTGATTTTAAATTGGAAAAATTAGTAAAGCCGGATGAAAAGAAATTCGAAGCTATCGAAGTGGCCGAAGCGATTGTTGCTAATATGCCTAAAGTTCCAAAGATAAAGTTTGGTGGAGATCGTGCTTATTATACTCCGACTTACGATTATGTTCAGATGCCTAAAAAGGTAGATTTTGAAAATGAAGCGAAGTATTATTCTACTGTTTTTCATGAGTTAGTGCATTCTACTGGTCATTCAAAAAGGGTTGGCCGAGATATGAAAGCAAACGGGATGAAGGATCCTCGATATGCTTATGAGGAATTGATTGCTGAATTAGGAGCCAGTTTTTTAACTGGTGAAAGTGGCGTATTACATTTTCATATCAAAAATACGGCAGCTTATTTGAAAGGTTGGAAGGGTAGATTAGTGAATCGAATGAAAGAAGATAATCGCTTCTTTTTTAAAGCAGCTAGTCAGGCTCAAGCTGCTGCCGATTTCATCCTTGATCGTGACGAAAATGATAATCCAAAGTACCGTCGAAACACCAAAACACCAACTAAAACACCAATCAAAATACCAAAGAAAACCACCAATCCACCAACTAAAAAAACACAGACAGCCACCAAAAACACCAAGAAAACACCAAAAAAGGAGTCGGAAAAGTCGGATAATGGTCAAATGGCCCTCTTTGGAACCTCCAAAAAGGGACTTGCTGGTTTTTGTGCAAAGGATCCTTTGTTTAAATCGGCCACCAATCGAGAAAAACCGATTCAGACTTTTCGCCTTCCTGGTGAAATGGGGAAATTCCTTGAGGATCTACAGCGTTATCGATTGGCGATTCTGTTAAAAGGGGATCCCCATGCCGGGAAATCGGAATTTGTCAAGCAGTTAATGGATAGTTTTATCACCCACGGTTTTACGGTGGCTCTTTTTGACCTGGAGCAAGGAGGGATCTATTCTAAAGATACTATCCAATCTATTGACCGTAATATCTCGAAAAAGAACCAGGAACGCTTAGCGATTGCCGGTGAAGCTCCAAAAGGCATTGATACGGTAAAGGCCTATGCCGATAAGTTTGATGTGATTGTAATTGATTCTTTTCAGAAATTAGGAATTCCAGCCACCAGGTTTGATGAATTACGCCAAGAGTACCCAAATACTATTTGGGTGACGATCTTTCAACAAAATGCAGTAGGAGGAACCAGGGGAGGGGTGTCTTCTGATTTTGATACTCCGATAATTATTAAGGTGCATAAGGTGGATTCTACTTTTGAGAATAACTATGCTGAGGTTTTGAAGAATAGAGGGAATAGCGTGGGTTCGAAATTGAATATATTACATAGAAAGGTTCTTGGCTAAGTATCCTTTTTGAAATAATTGATTTAATAAAAAAAATGTCAGTTCAACTCGAACTGACATTTTTATTTAAGTTAATTAAGATTTTGAAAGTATGAGTTTGCTCAAATTGATACAAATGCAAATTTCAAATTTTAGTTTTGGTTACTTTTTCTCAAGTAACCAAGAAAAAGTATAGGAATATCCTGAACCTTCAAATAGAATACTGAGATCTAAATTAGTTTCAGTTAATCTGTCAATTGTCATTTCATGTTGATTTCCAGATTCTTCCATGATTATTTGTGTTTTATCCTCATTAAAATTCCAGGATCCGTTAATTGTTTGATCTTCAGGTCCACATATTAAGTTTGATTCCCTTAACAGTGTTTCATCAGAATTGAAAAATAATATATCATCTATAGCACATTCTTGAGAAATAGAGTATAAATCACTAGTTAAAATTTCAGTTGTTATACCATTCTGTACTATTTCAATAAGTTGAGGAGGATCAAATTCCATTCCTACGAATTTCCAACTTCCAGATGATATTAATTCTTTTTTACTTGTAGTATTTTCTGAGTCTTTCTCACAAGAGGTAAATGTTGCGAAGATGGCACAAAGAAATACTATACTTAATTTTTTCATAATTAATTTTTGTTTTGATTAAAGTACGATAAATTTCAAGGTTTCTACGTGTTTTTCTCCTTTCCTAATGTTAAGGAAATATACACCGTTTGCCCATTTAGAAACATCCCAAGATCTTTCGAGCTCCTTTAATGTGGATTTTTCTATTGATTTTCCAAGTATATCTGAAATTTCCATTTCGAAATATATTTCGTCGTATTCCCCAAGAAATTTCAGTTTAATAGTGGTTTTACTCACTGATGGCGCTAATTGGAATTGAGATTTTTCACCAATTGATATTTTATTAACAACATTTTCATCAATATCTGGGGAAGCTTGTAATCCAATTGCCATACGGGCGTTATTAATTCCTTGTTCACACTGGTCAGATATATTTATGAATTCTTGAAGTACTATGTTTCCAAGAATTAGGTCTTCTTCAGCTTGAACAATGCAAGACCAGTAGTTTGCCTGCGATAGGAAATTGATATCATCCCAATTCGAACTTTGACTAAGAATTATGTCTGCGTAATCGAAGTGACCTGCGGTTCTGAAAAGTTGAGATTTATCTAATAATAATTGACTCATTTGTTGTGATTCAGAAGATATTGCAGGGTCTAAATCTGTTAACATGTCATCAATAACAGCTATGGCTTTAGCCAAAGTGGCATCAATGGCTGCATTTGGAGTTCCAGGATTTCTTAGAATTTCTTCTTCAGTATATGCGTATCCTACGGCTTCAAGCATTTTTTGATATAAAAAGTTTAAAACCACATCATCATCATTGTTTCTTACAGATGGTTTATTATTTAATATGTCCGTTATGAAAGTAACAGCAGTGGTGTTTTGTCCTAATACATCTTGGTATGTCATATATCCAGTTGCGTCTGAAGCTACATCATATAAGTTTTCTCCATCATAATATACCGAGGAAATCATTTGAAGTCCCAGAATTTGTGTTGCTGAAAAATTAAGTTCATTTATATGCCAATTTGGGTTAGTTATATCACAGCTAGGAACATTGATGGTTTGACTATAATTGATTGGTATAATGTCTCTATCCATTTGACCATCTTCATGCCATGCTTGAGCTTCTACGACGAATGAATTAGTAGTGTTTGATGTAGCATTGTTAGAAAGGTCTAATTCGTATCTGTCTGGATCAGCTTGTCCATTTCCAGTTGCTGGAATAAAGGTAAAGCTAGTAGTATTGTACCCATTTATATTATGCATGATGCCAAAAAAATCCCGGAAATTATTTGTAAAGGTATTATATCCATCCTTAATGAAGAGATCCTTAGCGTTTTCCAGAAAAATAGCTTCCTCACAATTGGTGAATTCATTTTTACCTGCAGTATTTAAAACTAACACTGATTCTTCAACAATGATACCTGAATATAGATTAATAAGTGAACTACATTCTAAATTTAATTTAGAATTCTTTACATGAATCCCATCTGTAGAGTTAGTTGCTGTAAAGTCAGTTGTTTTGACTAATAATTCAGATCCAGCTTGTCCCTCAAAATAAACACCAAGAATACCATCAATAAAATCAGTTTTCCAGATTCTGGAAAGCCCTTCCATTGCAGTTGCATCGATACCTACTCTACAATTCGTAAAGTCAGCTAGGGAAACTATAAATTGTTCACCTTGAACCCTTATACCAGTTTTACAGTCGATAAAATCTGATAAAAGTACTCTTAATGGGTTATGCATTGAAATGGCTTCTAATCCTGCTCCACTTGAGTTGTTATCTCCTCCTCTGATAAATTCACATGAACGGATAGAATGTTCTTGTCCCCAAATTGTTACTGAATGATAATTATTAATAGTTGAAGAACTTTCGAATCTAGCATATCTCCAATCTATTGGAGTACTTACAGATACAGTATTCCCTTGTTCTATTTCTACTGTTCCTTTATATATTTTAAACTCATTCGTATTATCTCCTCCAATAATGAAGTTTCGACCTACTTTTAAAACAAGATCACTTATACTAGATCCAGTTAAATTAAGTTTTGAATTTGTTCCGAAAATAATTGATTGTGGATAGTTTGAATCCCATCCTTTATCAAAATATAAATTTCCTGAACCGGTGAAAGTAAATGTGGCATTGTCTTCAATTTTTAAGGCTTCTTTTCCGTGAAATTCTAAAACTGAAGTAGCATCCTCAAGGATAATAATCGCGCCATCTTCTATTATAAGTTGTGCATTTTCATCAACTATTAACTTGGAATTTTTACGTACTCGAATAGTTGATCCTGATTTTGCCCTAACAACCGTTCCAGAATTTATTAAAAGGATTCCGGTTCTGTTTATGGCATCTCCAATTTCAATAAGTCCTCCGTTATTGATGATCATCTCAACACCGTCATAATCGCATCCTTCACTGATTTCAACTTCAAAATGAGAATTATTGTCTGCCCAATTGTTATTTTGATTTGAGCTAAATCCAATTCGGTCATCACAATTTACACAAAGGATACCTCCAGATAATATTGGAAAGGGTAATGCATAATTACGAGTAACAGTTTCTCCACCTCTTCCGAAATTTATTTTTTGATTTAGATATGGTGCTGCAGGGGTTGGATAGTCGATATTTGAAGGAGTAAAAACTTCAGCCATTACTGATACATTTTCAGTGGCAATAATGTCATGTCTACCGTTGTTAAATGAAGGGTCTGCAAGGTAATCAAATGTTGAAATAGTGTTAAATGTGCTTTCCCCTGTTCCATTTGGACTTGTCGTTACGTCAATTGAACTAAAATCGTATTCGGGGTTATTCATTTGAGACATATTTAATGCTGACACTATTGGGATAAAACAAAAGCGTTGTTTAAACATTGTAGTTCCGTTAATGGTGAATCCTTCATTTATGAAGGTGGCGTCTAAAGACGCGGCATCTATAGCGTCGACCTCAAATACACTTCCAGGAGCTGTGTCATATGGATAGCATGTTTTAGCTCTTCTTTTTCTATGCCAAAAATCAGCTACTCTAGTGTCTCCAATAAATTTGTAATAGGCAAATGTTTTTGAGTCGTAGATTGTTTTTTTCTCAGAAGTGTAGTTACCCATTGCCAGCCCTTCGATATTTGCATGAAATTCAAAATCTGGGAACCAGTCAATTTCATATTCCTTTTCAACTTTTATTTTAAATAGAATAGCTAATGGATTTAGGTTTTTTACCCAAAGTCCACTATTGTTTCCATTTGAGAGACCTGTAGAGTGACATTGGGTAGGAAAGCCAATAATGTCTAAATAATTCATTAATGCTACATGCTCTTCTAGTTTTGTCCCGTTATGGTAGTTTCCACCTGATGGTTGTGTTACAAATTCGCTATGATGATATAATAATAATTGCTTTGCAGCAAAGCTAGTAGACATTTTGGATAAGTTTAGTAATGCAATTTCATCGTCACCACTTAAAGAAAAATCTGAACCTAAATCAACATCAAAATTGATTTCTAAGAGTAGCATTCCTCCGGTAAGCGTTTCGATAATATCCTCTAATAAAGTTTCCACATCGTCAATTTGATTTTCAACTTCTTCAGCTGTTCCATCTGCTAATTCGCCGCTTAGGTCTTTTATGAATAATTGGGTTGCAATAGGAATGTTTGCCCCTTTGTGAGGTGAGTCATATGAGATGAATTCCTTGGTGTCATGATTGATACCATTAGGGTCTGAAATTTCCATTTCTGCGAGAGCCATACGTGCTAATACCCCTCCCATACTGATACCTAGTACAATATTTTTAGTATGAGCAATACTCTCTAGTTTTCTTTCGTTTACCTTGTTGATAATTAGTTCAACAAGTACTGCATTTATAGTCATGCTTGCGCCAGCATCTTCGAAATCTATAAACACAATGTCAAATTGATTATTTTCCAATTGAGAAGATATTCCAACGTTTCCTTCTCCAGGACCTAAATCGTCCATTAGGTCATCAAAAAAGTAAGTATTTGAGAAATCAATTCCTTCTACAATAATAAGTGGGTTGACCAATTTATTGTGACCACATCCGTATTCGATAAAGCCAGCAGCTCCTAATCCCGCAAATTCTACTTTGATAGTATCATCTGCTACATTATCATATCCATTACTTATTACTAAGCCAGGTCCGTAAGATAATGGGTTTTTTACAACCATTATCGATGAGCTTAAATATTGGACTCCTCCAAAGCTAAGTTTTGCAGTGATTTTTTTAGGACCAAAATCTGCGTAATTAATAGTGTATTCTTGATCAAGATTTATTGATTGGTATCCCACTCCATCGTCAAAATCAATTGATATAGATGCATTTTGAGAATTTATATTGGTTGTAAAATCATCAGAGTCTAATTTGTATTTAATGGACTTATTTTCATTCTCCACTATCATATTGCTGGCTGTAGCCATAAAAACATAATTACTATCAAATGGTGAAAATGGTCTATTTGGTTTGTCAAAACATTGATTATTGGAGTATGTTATGGTTTGGAGAAGTACATTTTCATCTGGATGAAAAAAATGATATTTCATAAACATCATTCCAAGATGATTTGCTTCGTCCCTAGTGTCATTTGTATGATTCCTAATTAAATCTTGGGCAAAGTTATTAGGAGGTGTTAAAGGATTAAACTGAAAATGATTTAATTGATTTTGTACTTTTAAATAGCTTAGTAGACTAATAGGCGAGTTGTTAGGCAAACCCTGTCCACTGTCTATTTCTAAATATTTGTGAAGTGAGAAATTCCCATATCCTAAGTCAGCTAGATAACCAGATCCAGCATGGGACATGTCTAAATTTTCAATTAAATTCTCCATGTAATTTGGTATGGAGTCATTATAGATTGTATCATTAGTTTGGGCAATGCATGTCCAGGCTCCCCCTAATGAAAGGAGAGCAAATAAAAAATTATTTTTCATAAAATTTATATTTAAGGTTAAAAAAAATATAGAAATGGGTTTAAATTAGTCGAAGATGTTTATGTCAAAGTAACCAGAAGTTATTTCAAGGGTATCATTATTATGGCCCTTTTCTATGGACTCATCTGACATTCCTAAATCAATCCAAAATGTTCCATACACTTTGCCATGATTATTGAATTCAGCATTTGGCATTAGTACAGAGTCGATTTTTAATTGACCATCTATAACTTTATCAAATCTTTGATGGAATCCAGGAGAGAAGTCACCGTAAAAATTGTCCCCGTAGTGGACAAAAGAAATATAATCAATAAAGTATTCATCTTTTAAATCATACACACTAGGTTTGGGCTCTATAACTCCAGGTTTAAAAGAAAATCGCATTTTTTCTCTAAAATGATAATTTGCAGTCGGATCACAATTTTCAACACTGGCGGCATCCATAGTTAATTTCCCATAATTTGGGCTGTCAGGATTAATCCAGAAACTGGTTGTTAAGCTTGGCATGGTTAAAAATATACCACATGATTCAAACGAAAATCCATCTCCTGAAAACCTTAACGTTACTGAATCTGAGACATATGGTTTTTCAGGTTCTTTTTCAACTTCAACTTCCTCTTTGTTGCATCCATCCAAAAAGAACGGTAGTGTTAAAATTGCGAATATTCTAATATAGTTGTTAATCATAGAATTTTATTTTTCAACTTAAATAATTAAATATGCTTTGATCAAACTTAAGAATAAAACGTTAATTTTACAATTTTTTAAGTACTGATTATTAGGGGGATAGTTGGGGTTCTGCACTTAATTTGAATAATTAAATGACTGAGCCCTTTGAATCTATTGATTTTGTCTAGTGTTGTAAATTATTGATGTAGATGAAATAAAAAATAAAAAATACCAGAATTCAGTGAGAGTTTTTAGATAGGTTTTAACTTGTTCAAGGTGAAATCTTTTGAGTAATCTTCGGGTAATTCAGCGTCAATATCTCGAAGGTATTTTTCTAAGGCTTGCATTGAAGAATGGCCGGTAATAACCATCAATTTACTTTTAGTCTCAAAAGGGGAAAGCTCCTTTCTATAATTCTGATATAAGTTTGTTATAAAGGTATGTCGAAAGCTGTAAATGGAATATTCTTCACCAAGATTCATTGCTTTTTTGATTTTTTGAAACCTTCTTGTAAAATATTCTCTTCTTCCACTTTCTGATGTTTCCCATTGTCCTGGAGAGCCTTCTGGGGTAAACAAGAAATGGCTTGATGGGAATTTATATAATTCTAATTTTTTAAGTTCTTCTAATAGAATACTTGGTATTATTTTGGTTTTAACGGCTTTGTTTTTGGCTTTAACCGTTAGTAGTCCTTCCTTAATATTGATATCTTGTATTTTTAGCCTGTTAACTTCTATGGGCCTTAAGAAATTCCAAGAAACGAATTTGATGAATAGTAATAGGTCGGGTTGCTGTTTTGCAATGAAATCAAAAATTTCATTCACTTTATCCTTTGAGTATGTTTTATTTCTAACAGGTTTAGAAGATAGTTTGGCAATTGTAGAAACGGGATTCTTTTCAATTATATCTTGAGAAACCATAGCGCTTAATACTGAGCTTATATCACGTCTGTAGTTATTTCGATTACTTGCAGAGGAGTTAGACAGCATATGACTCAGGAATCCTAGTATATGTGCTTTAGATAAACTAGTGATATCTTTAAGGTGAAGGTTTTTGTTTTCGAGATAGCGAAGGAATTTTGAAATCTTACTATCAAGAACTTTATAGGAAGTCTCAGTCAGTATGGCCTTTTTCTCCTTCATTATTAATTGAAAAGCACTCTGAATTGTATAGTGTTTTCGAGTACTTTCTAGACTTAACCTTTTTTCTGTTGTATCCGGATTTTCATATGGATTGTAGCCTTGTTTAAGTAAGGATTCAAGGGCTAGTTTAAAGGTTGAAAGAATTTCCATTCTTTCTGATTTCGTTTTGAATCTATTTACTCCTCCATAAATAGGGGTTTGTCGATGTAATTTACCAGTGTCAGGATTTCGAAAAGAATAATAAACATACCACCTTTTTGAAAGGTCATTATTGGCGGTGTAAATCTTTGGAGTAGAGTAGAGTTTCTTCACTTTTAAATCGTATGCGTTTCCGTATTCGTTTAGTAAAAATCTCTTAAATATAGGCATAAAAAAAGCGTTTCCAAATTATATGGAAACGCTTTCGTTTAAAGGGTTAACCCCTTAGTACCTAAGGCGGGAATCGAACCCGCACGGACATTACTGCCCACAGGATTTTAAGTCCTGCGTGTCTACCAGTTCCACCACTTAGGCGTGATGTAGAGCGAGTGATGGGATTCGAACCCACGGCCCTCACCTTGGCAAGGTGATGCTCTACCCCTGAGCTACACTCGCAATAGCTTTGCTTGATTGTAGCGGTTGCAAATATAGGTAGAAAACTAGAACCTCCAAATAATATTTGGCTAAAAAATTCAAAGAATTTCTATGGGCTTCAAGACCATTAAATTAGGCCTTGAAATTAATTTTGGCCAATCATCTTTTTTATCTGATTCAGCTTTATCAGGGCTTCCACAGGGGTGAGGGTATTGATATCCGTCTGCGTAATTTCATCTTTTATAGAGAGCAAAACAGGATCGTCGAGTTGGAAAAAACTCAATTGCATGCCCTCATCCACCGTTTTATTGTTCTGCTGCTTCAGCGTTTCGGAATTTTGTTCACGAGAGCGACTACTTTCGAGTTGAGCCAGAATGTCGTTGGCACGATTGATAAGACTGGTTGGCATACCCGCCATCTTGGCTACATGAATACCAAAAGAGTGCTCGCTACCACCGGGCTGCAACTTACGGATAAAGATCACCTTATTGTCCATCTCCTTTACAGCCACATTGAAGTTGCGAATACGAGGGAAAAGCTCCGTCATCTCATTTAGCTCGTGGTAATGCGTAGCAAAAAGCGTTTTCGCATGCGTAGGATGTTCGTGTAAATACTCCGCAATCGCCCAGGCAATGGAAATACCATCGTAGGTACTCGTACCTCTACCGATCTCATCTAGAAGGATCAAACTGCGGTCGGAGACATTGTTCAGGATAGAAGCCGTCTCATTCATCTCCACCATAAAGGTAGATTCACCGAGCGAGATATTATCCGAAGCGCCCACACGTGTAAATATTTTATCTACCAAACCGATTTCAGCCGATTTAGCAGGTACAAAACAGCCCATCTGAGCCAGGAGCACTATCAAGGCAGTTTGGCGCAGCAAAGCCGATTTCCCGGACATATTAGGCCCTGTAATCATCATGATCTGCTGACTACTGTTGTCCAGATAGACATTGTTGGCGATATAACGCTCACCCAAAGGCAAATTCTGTTCAATTACCGGATGCCTTCCGTCTTTAATATCGAGGCCAAAGCCTTCATTTAAGCTAGGTTTATTGTAGCCATTACGCACAGAAACCTGTGCAAAAGAAAGGTAACAATCCAGGCGGGCAATCAATAAAGCATTTTGCTGAATAGGCAATATATATTCCGTCAGGGAAAAAACCAGGGCATTGAACAATTTATTCTCAATCTCACTGATCTTACCCTCAGCGGATAAAATTTTAGTTTCCAGATCTTTCAGCTCCTCGGTGATATAGCGCTCAGCATTTACCAAAGTCTGCTTACGGATCCATTCCTCCGGCACCTTGTCTTTCTGGCTATTTCTAACCTCCAGATAATAGCCGAATACATTGTTGAAGGAAATCTTCAGGTTCGACATGCCGGTACGTTCTATCTCCCGGATACGGATTTGCTCCAATAGGTCCTTTGCATTGTGAGCAAGGCCTCGGTATTCATCTAATTCGGCAGATATCCCAGTCTGAATGATATTTCCCTTATGAATCAGCAGGGGAGCATTTGGTTGGATTTCTTTACCAATACGTTCCACAATCAGCTGGCAAGCGTTCAGTTGATCGCCTAGGAGTTTCAATCCAGGTTCATCCATCTTGGCACACAGCTCCTTGATAGGGGCGATGTTTTCCATGGCCTGATGCAATTGCACCACCTCACGGGGATTAATTCTTCCGGTAGCCACCTTAGAAATCAAACGTTCGAGGTCCCCGATTTGCTTGATATGCTGACGTACCGTATCGGCCAATTCTCCCTGGTTTATAAAGAACTCCACCGCATTCAGCCTTTCTTCAATTGCAGTAAGGTCTTTTAGCGGAAGAGCCAACCAGCGTCTCAGCGTTCTGGCACCCATAGGAGAGGAGCAATAGTCTAAGATATCAATCAAATTAACCGCCTCCTGGTTATGTGACTGGAACAACTCCAAATTACGAATCGTAAAGCGGTCCATCCAAACGTACTGTTCTTCCTCGATACGGGTAATGGCACTGATGTGTTTTACTTCGTGGTGTTGGGTTTCATCCAGATAATGCATGGCTGCACCAGCGGCTACAATTCCCAACTTTTTTCGATCTACCCCGAAACCTTTTAGAGACTTCGTACCGAAGTGACCTGTTAGTTTTTCGTAGGCAAAATCATATTGAAAAGCCCAGTCTTCCATGCGGTAGCTATAAAACTGATCGCCGAAAGCCTCGGTATATTGTATCTTCTTTTGTTTTTGGTAAATAACTTCAGCAGGCTGAAAACTTTGAAGCAACTTATCTACATATTCCAACTTACCTTCAGCAAGGTAAAACTCACCTGTCGAGACATCCAAAAAGGCGATCCCAGCCTGGTCTTTGTGAATATGTACGGAAGCCAGGAAGTTATTGGTCTTGGTGTCTATGGTCTTGTCATTATATGAAACCCCGGGCGTTACCAATTCTGTCACCCCACGTTTGACGATTTTTTTCGTCATCTTTGGGTCTTCCAATTGCTCGCAGATGGCCACACGTTGACCGGCACGCACCAATTTTGGCAAGTAGGTATCCAGCGAATGATGTGGGAAACCGGCCAGTTCCTCATTCGATCCACCATTGGCCCTTTTCGTAAGCACAATGCCCAAAATCTTAGAAGCCTTAATCGCATCCGGCCCAAATGTCTCATAAAAATCACCCACCCGAAACAATAATACCGCATCCGGGTACCTTGCTTTGATCGCATTGTATTGCTTCATTAAGGGGGTAACTTTCTTCTCCGTCGTTTTCTTCTTTGCCAAGGCCGTAATCTTTACTCAGTTAATTCCAAAGGTCTAAAATACTATAATTTCGCTTGAAATTTCAATGCAGGGCAGGAGAAGTTATACACAACTTTTCCACGGTATTTGAAAAAGGTTTTCTTAATTTTGTCTTCGGTTTTAAAACATAAATTACAGCAGCTATGCAACGCAGAAAACTAAAGAATAGTGAATTGGGAAGATTGGAGCCCTCGGAGTTTAAAGCGAGTGATAAAAGTCCCATCATTGTTGTATTAGACAATATCCGTAGTCTAAACAATATTGGATCTATCTTCCGTACTTCGGACGGTCTGCGTGTGCAAAAGATCTACCTCTGTGGTATTACTGCTACACCTCCTCACAGAGATATTCACAAAACTGCCTTGGGAGCTACCGAATCTGTAGACTGGGAATATGTGGAAGATACCGTATCGGTGATCGAAAGACTACAAGCCGAAGGCGTACACTGCGCAGCCCTGGAACAAGCAGAGAACTCCATCATGCTCCAGGAATTCCCTAAAATGAATCAACCCGTAGCCATCGTATTGGGTAATGAGGTAAAAGGCGTTCAGCAAGAAGTAATTGATAGCTGTGATAGTTGTATTGAAATTCCTCAGTTCGGAACTAAACATTCTTTTAATGTTTCGGTAAGTGCTGGGATTTGTCTTTGGGATTTGTATTGGAAGACTGCGAAGCAGTAAGCAGTAGTATTGGTAAGAATTTTATTGTTCTTTTGCCTTGATGCAAAAAGAACCAAAAGATCAAGACTTATTTTAAATAGATTAGAAAATGCTACGGTACCTTCCAGACTGCTAAAAATAACTCGCTCCGCTCAAACAGATTTTTAGACAAAAAGTCTTTCAGATGCCTTGATTTTCAAACTATTTAAAAAATGTCACCACAGTATTACTGGTTTAGATGTTCTTTTTTTAATGTTTTGAAAGTGCCAAGGTAAAAGGCATAATTTGAAATTCGTAATTTTACACTTTACACTTGCTACTACCTTTGTTCTTTTGCCTTGATGCAAAATGAACCAATCACGGACGTCCGGGACAAGACTTATTTTAAATAGATTAGAAAATACTACGGTATCTTCCAGACTGCTGAAAATAACTCGCTCCGCTCTCCCGAAGCTTCGGGATCAGACAAAAAGTCTTCCAGTTACCTTGATTTTCAAACTATTTAAAAAATGTCGAAATAGTATTACTGGTTCGGATGCCTTTTTGAAAGTCAAAATTAAGATCCAGTGAATGCAGGAACGAAATGGCGTTTATGTATGACTGAAAGGAATGCATAAAAGTAGCCTGTAGTGACGCAATGAACGACCCGCAGGGGGATCCTTATTTTGACAAGATTTTTTGCTTTCTTTTTTATCGAATGAAAAAAGAAAGAGCCTAGCGGCTTGAGCGAAATATCAACGCGGTTTACTTTTAAAAAATCACGAATTACTTGTTCCTTACTACTAGACAAAAAAAATCCGATTAACAACTTGTTAATCGGATTTCAGAACAGGCTAATTAAATACCCGTATATAGTACAGTAGGATTAGTATCCTTACATTCCTTATTCAATTCCTTGATAGGAGCGTTTAGCGTTGGGTGAATCCAATCAGGAGCAAGCTCCGTTAGTGGTGCTAATACGAATTTTCGCCTATGCATACGTGGATGCGGGACCTTTAGATCTTTTTCCTCGATGATTTGATTTTCGTACAACAAGATATCGATATCGATGATACGATCTTCGAAGCGCTCTTCTGTACGTACGCGTCCCATTTCATCTTCTATCTCCTGAATCATAGGTAAGATCTCGTGCGGCTGCATTCTTGTTTGCACCAATACACACATGTTGAGGTAGTCGTTACCGTCGTATCCCCAACTTGGACTTTCGTAAGATTCTGAAGATTCAAGTCTACCTTTGAACAGTTTATGAAGCTTACCCACAGCATTCATTAGGTGTAGACTTCTTGGCTCAATAGATGAACCTATGGAAATAGCACAATTCATGATCGTCTAATATTTTTACAAAGGTAGCTTTTATCTTATTTTCCCCGAATCTTTCTAGGCTTTTTATACATTTGTTATAACTAATAAGACAATAAAGATATAAGGATATGAAAAGCTTTTTAAAATACACCCTGGCAACCATGGTAGGTATTTCCCTCCTGGTATTCTTCTTTTTCATTTTAATAATTGCTATTGGCTCATCCAGTGATGAGGTGCGCATTCGCGAGAATTCTATCTTAAGCCTAAAGTTGGATAAGCGAATTGTAGAGGATGCAGAGAAAAATCCATTTATGGAATTTGGTTTCGATGAGTTCAATGATAATTTTCCATTGGGGCTAAACGATATATTAAATAGTATAAAACATGCCGCTGAGGATGATAATATTCAGGCGATAGTTTTACAGTCAGGATCTGTTGGTGCGGGAATGTCGACCATCAAGGAGATTAGAGATGCACTTTTAGATTTTAAAAAATCGGGGAAGAAGGTCATATCCTTTGCCGATGGGTATACGCAGACAGGGTATTATTTGTCTTCTGTTGCCGATAAGGTGTATTTACATCCGGAAGGAGATTTGGAGCTGAAAGGTTTGGGTGCGAATGTGATATTCTTAAAAGATTTTTTCAAAAAGATAGGTGTGGAGCCACAGGTAATTCGTCACGGGAAATTTAAGAGTGCGGTAGAGCCTCTTATCTTGGATAAGATGAGTGAGGCAAATTATAAGCAGACAAAGAAATTTATAGATGCATTGTGGAAGAGTATGGTAGATGATATCGCGGCTTCCAGAGGAGTTTCCGTAGATGATTTGAATGTTATGGCGGAAGGGTTAAAAATTCGGGAAGCCAAGGATGCTATGAGTCATAAACTGGTGGATGGACTGATCTATCAGGATGAGGTAAAAGCCAAAATCGAAGAAGAGACAGGTGTAGCCTATAAGCAATTGGTGAAGTTACAAAAGTACAATAGCGCCAATGGGATGTCTAAACTAGGGAAAGATAAAATTGCCGTAATCTACTGTGAAGGTACTATCATTCACGGAAAAAGTACGGATGGAAATATGGGTTCTGAGACCATTGCTAAAGCAATCGCAAAAGCAAGAAAGAGTAAACGTATTAAAGCCATTGTATTACGTGTGAATTCTCCAGGGGGAAGTTCCCTGGCTTCAGATATTATCTGGAGAGAAACGGTACTGGCAAAAAAGGAAAAACCACTGATTGTTTCCATGGGTGACTATGCGGCATCTGGTGGATACTATATTGCAACTGCAGCAGATAAAATCTATGCACAACCGAATACATTAACGGGATCGATTGGTGTATTTGGGGTGTTGTTTAGTATGGAGGAACTATTCCATGATAAACTTGGATTGAATGTAGACGGGTATAATACGCATACCTATTCTGATATGGGAAATGCTTCTCGTAGATTGACTGCCGATGAAAGGAACATCATTCAACACAGTGTTGAGCGTGTGTACGATACTTTCATCACACATGTTGCAGAAGGTAGAGGTATGACTAAAATGGCAGTTGACTCAATAGGTCAGGGACGTGTTTGGGCTGGTTCCGATGCACTTAACAATGGCTTGGTAGATGAGATGGGAGGAATTGATGAAGCAATTGCCGAAGCAGCAAAAAGAGCCAACCTTACAGATTATTCCATTCGCGAATACCCTATCAAGGATGGCTTCGGATTCACTAAACTATTCGGAGGTATGATGATGCAACATTCTCTGGAAGCACAGTTAGATAAGATCTCACCTGAGCTTACAAAGTGGATGGAGTTAAAAGACATGGAAGGAGTTCAGGCACGAGTACCGTTTATGCTGGAGGTGTATTAGTGGCAAGTGGCAAGTGGCAAGTAGCAAGTAGTAAAAAAATACTTTATACTTTTCACTTGATACTTGATACTACCCTTTGTTCTTTTGCCTTGATGCAAAATGAACCAAAAGATCAAGACTTATTTTAAATAGATTAGAAAATACTACGGCATCTTTCAGACTGTTAAAAATAACTCGTTCCGCTCAAACAGATTTTTAACTAAAAAGCCCTTCAGACGCCTTGATTTTCAAACTATTTAAAAAATGTCACCATGGTGTTACTGGTTTAGATGTTCGTTTTTTAGTGTTTTGAAAGAGCCAAGGTAAAAGGCACAACTTGAAATTCGTAGCTCGTAATTTTACACTTTACACTTGATACTACTTTTCTGAATAAGCAGCTGTTTATAACGAATGATTATGTGTTCTCGTCGCTTATCACTGTGAATTATCCTATTGGATATTTTATTTTTCTAATAATATATGTACATTTATTCTGCATAAAGAGAACAAAACTTGAAGAAACAAATTTTTGCAGAACAGTTGTACCTGATTCTGGCTGCTATGTTCATTGCTGCATTGGTAGGCTCGAATCTTATATTCCAGAAGTTTTTCACCTGGAATTTTTTTGGAATTAAAACTTTTGAGCTGTCAGTTGGTATATTGGCTTACCCTGTTACTTTCCTTATCACAGATATTATTTCAGAAATCTATGGATCTCGAAGAGCGAATAGGTTGGTGTTTTCCGGAATAGCAGCTAGCTTTTTTATGACTTTTATAGTTTATATAGCCGATGTGCTGCCTGCAGCATCCTGGTCGAAGATAGACAATGAAACATTCAGCAGTGTATTTGGACTGAGTGGTGTAGCGGTAAGCTCTTCCATGCTGGCTTATTTATGTGCTCAGTATATCGATATACAGCTGTTTCATTTCTGGAAGCGATTAACCAAAGGAAAGAAGTTGTGGGTACGAAATAATTTCTCCACCTTCTTATCTCAGATAGTGGATACCTCTATGGTTTTGGGACTGCTCTGTTGGTATGGAGTCATTCCCTGGGAACATTATTGGGTACTATTTGTAGATGGCGTATTGTTCAAAATAATTATCGCAGCATTGGATACTCCCTTTATCTATCTCATTACCCATTTTGTTAGGAGAAAATTAGGCTTGCGCTTTGGGGAAGAGTATAGATATAAGTAAAAAAAAAGATGAGCTGTTAGGCTCATCTTTTCTTTTTAATCTTAGTTATTTTTCTAGTGTCTTGAGGTCCGGCAAATTTTTTCCCTCTGCTGGCTTTAGCTCTTTTCCCTTTGGAGAGAATAGCTACTTTACTTTTTTCTCTTTTTAATGCTTCAATTGCTAATCGTTGATCCGAGTATAGCGCTCCTTCCGGTAGTTCCAGGATTTCAAATTTGAAAGAACCACTTTCCTCCAGATGCAGAATAAACATATGCTCTTCTATAGTAGCAAGGTTTATTGTAACAGCGCCTTCTGGTCTATTATCCACCGCCGATTGCTCAAGAAATTTGTTGAGGTTATTCGGGATTTCAAAGTTCATCCAGACAGCAACTTTTGATGGATCCAATTGGTGGACATAATCTTCAGTAACTAAAATTACTTGAAGATTCCCTTCTTTAAATTGCTCAATATTTTTTTGACAAATACGGTCATCTATACCAGCATGTGCCAGTCCAAATGCACCTACCGCATTTTTCTCAAGGTACAGAGTCATTAGAATCGCTGAAGAAGTCGAACGGGTATAGATTACCATTGGTTGTTCTGGTTCCAGCTTAGCAAGATTCAATAGAACCATGTTTAGTTTGGTTCTATTATTAGGAGCTTCATACAATTCTGTAGCTACTAATTCTCGGAATTCATAGGGTTGGTCTATCGTATACTCTTCGAAATATGGAATCGTACGCTCGATCAGATTTTCCACCTTTTCGAAAAAACTTTCCGAGAAGGTGATGACCTGTGCTTTTCTAGGTAAGTCTTCCAAAATCATTTGGATATCCCCCTGGTAGTTATGGTCGGTCATAAAGTCCAAATCATCAATTATGATAGTTTGCACCTCATTATATTTTAATATGTTGGACATATAATAGTTCCAACATAAGCCTGGAGTAGCAATCAATACATCGATTCCTTCTTCCAGTTGCTCAATGTTTCCTTCCTGATCTTGTCCTTTTGCGATAGCCATTATACGCAGATCGGTATGAGCTGCAATGGTTTCGAAATTATCCTTTGCCTGCATTACCTTCTCACTATCTGGTAAAAGAATGATAAGACGAGGTACAAAATCTTTGGCAAAAGAAAGTTTTTTGACCGCACCAGCTATATAGGCCAATTGCTTTTTCTCCCCCAAGTTACTAATACATACAGTATGCTGACCACTTGAAAGTCGTTTGGCAATTTTTAGCTGTTGTTTATCAAATGATTCAGCTCCAACTTCCTGAAGTGACTCAATCATTCGCTGGCTAAACTTTAATTTTTCGAATGTTGTCATGGACAAATAATTTTTGCAAAGCTACAAATTTGAATTGAATAAATAAGCCACAAAAAAAAACCGCTACAAGAGCGGTTTTTATATTGAGTGATTGTGAAGCCTAATTAGCTTTTAGCACAACATGGTTTTGTACAATCTTTTTCACATTTTTTTGCGTCAGTATCTACACTTGCAGAAGTCGACTTGCTACATTTTGAAGCATCTTTACCGGCACAGGCTTTTTTATGAGCTGCAGAACATGCTTTTGCATCTTTGCTGCTAAGGCCAGCTTTTGAAGAACAACATGCTTTTGGAGTGGTTGTTGCTTCAGCTCTCACTTCAGTTTTAGCACAACATGCTTTTTCACATCCTGGCTTACATTTTGTAGCTTCAGCCTTTACACAACATGCTTTTTCACAACCTGGTTTACAAGCTTCTTTTACAGTTGCAGTATAGGTATCGTTATTAACAAGTGCAAGTACGTCATTTTCAGACATTGTGTTCTTGTCATAAGTTATCATAGCCATTTTATTGCTAAAGTCAACCTTAGCATCACCGATACCGTCTGTCTTATTTAGTTTGTGCTCAATTGTTTTAGCACATCCCATAGCACAAGTCATACCTTCGATGTTCATATTCATGGAAGTCCATTCCGCTTCAACTTTTACAGTTTTGTCCTGTGGGCTGGCAACAGCAGATTCACTACATGATTGAGCAAGCAAGGCAAAGCAACTAATACTTACAACTAGGAAACTTCTAAATAATGTTTTCATTTTAATGAGATTTTACGGTATATATTTCTGTTTGATTAATGGATTGGATAACCGTTTGCAGATCTAACTGGGAGGAGTCCAAAACAAATGAAGCCAAACCTGTTTTCAAATCGATAGATATTTCCTCCAGACCTTTCAGTTTGTCCAAAATTCTTTGGATAGATGAAACACAGTGTCCACAGGATATTCCTTCAATTTGAATAGTATAGGTTTTCTTCATTGAGCACAAAGGTACATTATTTTGTTATTTTTCTGGATTGTACTTTACAGATTAAACAGAAATTAACAATTCAGTATTATCGATTTAAATAGGTTCATTGTAAATATTGATAAGATCCTGAATCGTATCCTTTGAAATTGGTCTACATTTGCTAAATAAAATTCGGGACGTGATAAATTGGTTAAGAAATAGAAGGAATCAATGGATAGCATTGATCCTATTATCTATCGTTTGGGGAAGTTCATTCATTTATATGAAGAGGGGCATGGTGGCATTTTCTACAATGGAAGTAGCTGCTTTAAGAGTGTTTATTGCCGGACTGGCATTTCTTCCGATTGTATTTATCAAGTTAAAGGTGCACTCCCTGAGATCTAATGGATTTATATACCTGAGTGGGATAATTGGGAATTTGATCCCGGCATTTTTATTTACCAAAGCTGTTTCTGGAATGAGCACTGGGATTGTAGGGGTGCTGAATGCTTTGACTCCCTTGTTTGCTCTTCTTTTCGGATACTTGTGGTTGAAAAGTAAAGTTAGCCTATACAATATTATTGGAATTGTCATCGGAATGATTGGAACCTATACTTTATTGGTGCCGGATTTGGAGATAGATATGGCTAATGCATTAGAATTTTCAGGATATGTTGTTTTGGCAACTATTTGTTATGGTTTCAATGTGAACCTGATGAAAAAGAAATTACACGAAGTACCTTCTATAGTCATCACTTCCTATTCACTGGCTTTCGCTGCGATATTGGCGGGTGTATTTTTATTCTTTCAAACCGATTTCATTTACCATTTACAAACAGAAGAAATGGCTATGTATAGCTTAGGGTATACAGCCTTACTTGGTGTGCTATGTACAGCTGGAGCCTTATATGTATTCAATGAAATACTTAAAAGTGCTGGTCCTGTATTTGCTGCTTCCTGTACCTATATTATTCCAGTTTTCGCCTTGATTTTTGGAATAATGGACGGGGAAGCACTGTATCTCAATCACATAATAGGGACAGGGATTATTCTGATGGGTGTCTACCTGGTAAATAGTAAAAAGTCATTTTTACGAAAAAATATCAAGCAGGTATCTAGTTAATAAGAAAAAATAAATTAAATTTGCACACGCTAAAAGTGTAAACTAAATAAAAAGATCTTTTTATGTACGCAATCGTAGAGATAGCAGGGCAGCAATTCAAAGTTGAAAAAGATCAACGTGTTTATGTTCATCGTTTGGCAGGAGAACCAGGAGATACTGTTTCTTTTGACAAAGTTCTTTTGATAGACAATGATGGGCAAATTAACGTTGGCGCCCCGGTTATAGATGGAGCTAAAGTAACAGCTAGCATCGACAGTCACTTGAAAGGTGATAAAGTTATCGTTTTCAAAAAGAAACGAAGAAAAGGTTACAAAACGAAGAACGGTCATCGTCAGTACTTGACATCTATCAAGATTGAGTCGATAGGCTAAATAATAATTTTTAAAATTTAGGATCATGGCTCATAAGAAAGGTGTCGGTAGTTCCAAGAATGGT
>MAAC01018644.1_pt1 | contig 33093 bp, 28 predicted proteins | sample 1115981 | NCBI WGS metagenome assembly MAAC01 (sample SAMN04961126, study PRJNA320927) | seawater metagenome | isolation source: sample BD02T64 sea water enriched with oil for 64 days | place: USA:Gulf of Mexico | collected 2013-07-27 | reverse complement strand
CCGGATGCTTTAGTAGCTTCAGGGTCCCTAACAAGTGCCATATCTTGTAATGGAGTATCTAACGGCCAAGTAACAGCGAGTGCTGCAGGCGGTACGAGTCCATTTACCTACCAATGGAATACCGGAGGAACAGCCGCTTTAGAAATAGGATTAGGCGCAGGAACATATTCCGTAACATTAACGGATCAAAATGGATGTACCGATTCTACTTCAGTAGTAGTCTCCGAACCCGATGCATTAGTGGCCTCAGGAGCGATCTCAAGTGCCATAACTTGTAATGGCGTATCTAACGGTCAAGTAACAGCGAGTGAAACAGGCGGTACCAGTCCATTTACCTATATATGGAATACAGGCGGAACGGCTGGATTAGAAATAGGTTTAGGCGCAGGAACATATTCGGTAACCATCACCGATCAAAATGGATGTACAGATTCTGCTTCAGTACTTGTGACAGAACCGAATGCATTGGTAGCGTCCAGTTCAGTAAGCTCAACGATAGATTGTAACGGGGGTACGGATGGTCAAGTAACGGCAAGTGAAACAGGCGGTACTAATCCGTTTACATATATATGGAATACAGGCGGCACCTCAGCGTTAGAAACGGGACTAGGCGCAGGAACATATTCGGTAACGATCACCGATCAAAACGGGTGTACCGATTCTGCTTCGGTCATCGTAACCGAACCTGCAGTTTTAGCATCTGTTGCAGTCGTTGATTCGAACATCACCTGTAATGGTTCAAGTGATGGTGGAGCAACGAGTTCAGCCCTTGGTGGAACAATGCCATACACGTATTCTTGGTCAAATTCAGGCACAACAGCCTCAATAACCGGTGTCATTGCGGGAACCTATTCCGTAACAATAACGGATGGAAACGGTTGTACAGATTCCTCATCGGTCATCGTAACCGAACCAGCGGTATTCATATCCGCTGCAGTCGTTGATTCGAACATCACCTGTAATGGATCTAGTGATGGTGGCGCAAGTAGTTCAGCCATGGGAGGAACAACGCCATACACGTATTCCTGGTCAAATTCAGCCACAACGGCTTCCATAACAGGCGTAATTGCGGGAACGTATTCTGTTACAATAACAGATGGAAACGGGTGTACAGATTCCTCATCCATCATCATATCCGAACCAGCGGTATTCGTATCTACTGCAGTCGTTGATTCCAACATCACCTGTAATGGATCTAGTGATGGTGGAGCTACGAGTTCTGCCATGGGCGGAACAACGCCATACACGTATTCCTGGTCAAATTCAGCCACAACAGCTTCAATAACAGGTGTCATTGCGGGGACTTATTCCGTAACGATCACAGATGGCAACGGATGTACAGATTCTTCATCGGTCATCATAAGTGAGCCAGCGGTATTCGTATCTGCTGCAGTTATTGATTCGAACATCAGTTGTAATGGATCTAGTGATGGTGGTGCAAGTAGTTCTGCCACGGGCGGAACAATGCCTTACACGTATTCATGGTCAAATTCAGCCACAACGGCCACAATAACAGGTGTCATTGCGGGAACGTATTCCGTAACAATAACCGATGGAAACGGATGTACGGATTCCTCATCGGTAATAATTAGCGAACCAGCGGTATTCGTATCCACTGCAGTAGTTGATTCGAACATCACCTGTAATGGATCAAGTGATGGTGGAGCAAGCAGTTCAGCCCTAGGCGGAACGATGCCATACACCTACGTTTGGAGTAATTCAGCCACAACGGCTTCCATAACAGGCGTAATTGCGGGAACGTATTCTGTTACAATAACAGATGGAAACGGGTGTACAGATTCCTCATCCGTACTAATTACCGAACCAGCGGCAATAGTAATTGTCACCGTAGTAGATTCAAGTATTACATGCAACGGATTAAGCAATGGTGGAGCAACGGCCTCCGCTACCGGAGGAACTTCTCCCTATACTTATTCCTGGAGTAATACCGCCACAACGGCTTCTATATCCGGAGTAACTGGCGGAACCTATTCTATAACCATTACAGATGCAAATGGCTGTTCATCTACGGGTTCATCCCTAATTACGGAACCAAATGTATTAGTCGCCTCTATTGTTCTAGACTCCAATGAGTCTTGTCTCCAAACGATGAATGGTGGTTTAACTGCGACAGAAACAGGTGGAACGTCTGTATACAATTATACATGGAGCAATGGAGCTTCCACGGCTTCTATTACCGGATTAACTGCTAGCATGTATACCGTAACGGTAACGGATGCTAATGGATGTTCCGACATAGCTATGGCCACAATTGTTCACGGAATGGCAACTTCGTCCACTCTTACCTATACGGCATGTGATTCGGTAGTTTCGCCAAGTGGGTCATATACTTGGACTTCGAATGGTGTATATATAGATACCCTTATGAATTCCATTGGGTGTGATTCTGTGATTACTACGAATTTGACGATTATAAATTCCACGACTAGTACGCAAGTAATCACCTCCTGTGATGGGTTGTTTTCTCCAAGTGGGTTATTCTATTGGACCGTTTCAGGAATGTATACAGATGTGCTATTAAACGCAATTGGCTGTGATTCGATAATTACAATTGATTTAACGATTGTTCATTCTACAGATACGACAATAAATGTAGACGCTTGTAATTCTTATTCGGGAGTTAGTGGAAATCACAATTGGACCACTTCTGGAGTGTATCAAGATGTGATTGTAAATTCGGCAGGTTGCGATTCTTTAATTACAATTAATCTGACCATCCATCAAGATGTATTCGTCACCCAATCTCCCGTTATTTGTTTGGGAGATTCATTTCAAGTTGGTCTGAATTGGTATTCTCAAGCCGGGGTTTATACCGACACTTTAGTCTCTTTATTTGGATGTGATTCTATAGTAACCACAGAATTGTTTGTGGATAAAGTGGATGTAACCGTAAATCATACGGGGGTTATATTAATGGCCAATAATACAAATGGAACGTACCAATGGATAAATTGTGATAGTAACAATGCCATTATTAGCGGAGAGACGTCCCAATCTTATACGGCTACGGAGAATGGCAATTATGCAGTGATAATAACCGAAGGGGCCTGTATGGATACCTCCAATTGTATTTCTGTTACCCAAGTGGGAATGGAGGATGTTTCAAATCCTTTTGAAGTTAAGGTCTATCCGAATCCAACCAGAGTAATGGAATCGTATGTTATGATAGAGGTGAATCATACGGATGAATACAGTTTGATTATTAGAAACCTAACAGGAAAGCTGATTTATGAGATGAACCAAATTCAAACAAGTCTAAATCAGATTGATATATCTAGGTACGCGGCAGGAACCTATTATATTGAGGTGAAAACGAAAGATGGAAGTACCTTCAACAAGTTGGTCGTACTTTAAAAATAAGGACAACTTTAAGTCCCCATTCTAGGAGTGGGGACTTTTTTTATGCCGTTTTTTTTAGAAGTCGTAAATCACCAAGGTTTGTCAAACATTTGGGAAGTATTCGTGGTCTTCTTTGATTTGAAAAAAGAGATTCTATTACGATCTATTATCATGGGGTTGTCCTTTCTAATTAATCGAGATAACCCAGATATAGGAATGACAATTAGAATGTAAATTAGCGTTAAAAGGATATTTGGAATAATCTTACTCAGAAGTTGAGATAATTGCATCCACCAAGTGGAGATTTTCAGACGCCATTTTTCGGAAAACAATCCTATAAATCCGAGACTTATTGTGAAGTAAAATATCTCATCTATTCTGGTGAAGTAGAAGGATACCATTCCAAATAATACAAGAACCAATATGGTAGCTATGGGATTGGGTTTTGTATCCATTGTTAAAATAAAGTATAAATAAAAGGGGCAATGGCACTTCCGCTACTATAGAATATAATGACCCCGATTAATAATGTAATTATAATAATTGGGGCAATCCAATATACTTTTCTATCCTGAATAAATTGAAGTAACTCTAAAAGGTCTTTCATAGCCGTTTTGTTATTTGATATACATGAATGGGCCAATAAATAAGGCATCTAAATTGCATTCGTTAAAACTTTTCCATGCATCCATTGGAGAGCATACGATGGGTTCATCTTTTTGATTAAAGCTGGTGTTTACGATCATTGGAATACCCGTTTTCTCATAAACAGCATGAATTAAATCCCAAAAAAGAGGATGTTCTTCTTTCGACACAATTTGAACTCGGGAAGAATAATCCACATGGGTAACCGATGGAATCTTACTGTTTGTATAATGTAGTTGTTGGAACACATTTTTTGACTTTAGAGACTCCGGTGGTTTAATTCGATGTTTGGGTAACACATGACCGATAAACTCCATATAATTGGAAGTCGGTAGAATATCAAAATACTCGGATGAGAATTCACTTAATACCGCGGGAGCAAATGGCCTGAAACTTTCTCTTTTTTTTACATTTTTATTTATTCTATGTTGAATTTCTGGAATGGAAGCAGACCCTAGAATACTTCGGTTTCCAAGTGATCTAGGACCAAATTCCATCCGGTCTTGAACCCATCCAATAATCTTTCCTTCAGAAATAAATTGACTTGCAGTCTGAATTAATTCTTTTTGAGAAGCATGAAATTTAGGATTTAAACCTAACTTTCTGTTCATGGAAATAATATCATAATTGGAGAAAGAAGGGCCTAGAAAAGGCGATGTTAACCTGCGATCGAAGTGACGAGGGGTATCGAACTTCATATTTGAGAGTGCTAATGCAGCCCCTACGGCACATCCTGAATCTCCCGGAGAAGAAGGGATGTAAATGGAGTCAAATAACTCCGACTTTAATAGTTTTCCGTTAGCGGCACAATTCAGAGCAACGCCACCCGCTAGGCAAAGGTTATTTAGCTTTGTGATTTCTTTGGCATGAGCAGCCATTTTTAATACGATTTCTTCCGTTACACATTGAATAGCCAAAGCAAGATTACAATGTTCTAATAAAATTTCGCCATTTGATTTTCGGTTAATTATCCCGAAAAGAGCATTCCATTTTTCGAAATGGATCGTTTTTAATTTATACGTATAGGTAAAGAAATCAGGATTCATCCAAATGGAACCATCCTCTTTAATTTCAACCAAACTATCCTTTATTTGCTCAATAAATGTGATTGTTTGTTGACTCGTAGAATCTCCATAAGGAGCAAGGCCCATTAATTTGTATTCCCCCGAATTAATTTTGAACCCCAGATAAATGGTGAAAGCACTATACAATAATCCAACGGAATTTGGAAACTCCATTTCTTTTAGTATCTCGATATTTTTATGATCTCCAATACTAATGGTGGCGGTAGCCCATTCACCTACCCCGTCAATAGTCAGAATAGCTGACTTTTTAAACCCAGAACAAAAAAATGCACTAGCCGCATGTGAAATGTGATGGTCCGAAAAATAAATGGGGGGGCTTTTTGAAGCGAGTGAAAAATTATTTTTTAATACGCCATTTATAGTTCTTCGGATAAAGAATTTATGACTGACCCATTGCGGAACAGCTTTTAGAAATGCGAGATAACTTTTTGGAGCGGTTGCTAAATAGGTCTCTAAAATTCTTTCAAATTTTTTAAAGGGTTTATCATAAAATACGATCGCATCTATTTGGTTAAAATCAATACCATATTCATCCAAGCAATATTGGATGGCTTGGATCGGAAATTCATCCGTGTTTTTTTTACGAGTAAATCGTTCTTCTTGTGCGGCTGCTACAATACCTCCATCAACAACTAAACATGCAGCAGAATCATGAAAAAATGCAGATATCCCAATGATGTTTTTTCCCAATTAAATAAAAATAGTACGTAGTTAAACTCTTTTTTAGAAGCCGTAAGTGATAGTAATCGTGGTTTAGTTTCTTTTCACCTTTCCAAAGTTAAGAAAAAAATGCTTTTTATCTAAGGGAAAAATTGGCAAGCCTTATTTAACTTGCCAATTCTTAATTATAATCTTCTATACAGCTTTTCAATATCCTGACGGGTCCATTTGGACTCCCAATCATCTCCAATAGCATGACGCCACATATGAGGAAGATTGTAGGCTATCTCAGCCATTTGACTGATTTGCTCATCGGTCCAGTCTTTGGATAAGTTCTGTGGTAAATCAATGTTGTTTTGTTTTACCATGTCTTTAAATTCAGCGACAGCATCCCCATAAAATTCTTCTAGATGATTAAACGCTAAACAATTGGCATACCCATGTTTGGTACCAAATACAAAGGACATCCCGTAAGATAATGCGTGACAGGCGCCTACTTCCGAATACGTTAACGATAAGCCTCCAAAAAGAGAAGCCATCATTAGTTTTTCGTTGTTTACAGGAGTTTGACCGGCATTTTCACCCGTGAAAATTTCTCTACATAATTTTAGAGATTGATCCCCGTAAACCTGGCTATAGGTATTGAAAAATTGGCCAGATTCCGCTTCAATACAGTGAATGTAGGTATCCATTCCGGTATAAAACCATTGGTTTTTTTCTACCGTTGCGGTTAGATCTGGATCTAAAATCACCTGGTTGAAAACGGTCCAATCACATTTTAAACCTAATTTTTTCTCTGGGCCAGATAATACTGCAGTCATCGAACATTCAGCTCCAGTACCAGAAATGGTAGGTATTCCAGCATGGTAAATCCCTGGTTTTTTCACCAAATTTAACCCCTGGTAAAGAGAAGAAGAACCTTCGTTGGTGAACATTAATGAGCCTGCTTTTGCAATATCCATAATGCTTCCCCCTCCAATACCAATGATTCCAGCTGGTAATCCATTTTCTGCTAATACCGTATCTCGTAACTCATCAATTTGTTCGGTGGTGGGTTCTTTAGGATCTACATCCATAAAACGAATAACGTCCTTTTCTTTTACAGGGATTCTATTAATGAATTCTTGTTTATCGTGAAAGTAATGATCCACTACAAAAACCATAAAACCATCGTTGTGATGCCTTTGAACGCTCAGAATATCATCTAATTGATCAAAAGCCCCACGGCCATAAACTATCTTGTCTACGTTTTTGAAATTATTAAACATATCTATAAGTTAGTAGTCCGATTTTAGAACACCGAAGCGTTCCTTTCCTTTGGACTTGATTTAAAATTACGCTAAAACCTTTTTAATAGAGGCCACCATTTGGTTTTTGAATGCTTCTAATTCTTCTGCAGGCCAATTTGCTTTTACCCCCAGTGAAATAAGTCTACCCACTACTTCATTCGATTTTGGCAGTTTTAATGCTTTGTAATCTTGCGGGGCTCCGAAATGGTGAATACCCAATTTGTTGGGCGACTTTAACTCTTTAATATGATCCCATTGATTAATGAAATGATACATGTTGGTATACCAATAGTTAAATCCTGCAATTCCGTCTTCTGCAAATTGAGCCATCACTTTTTGAGAAAGTTCAGCCGTAGGCATAAAGAAATTTAAGAAAGTAGCAGAATCCCCTTCCGGATCAGGCATATGACGGAAGGTAATCCCCTCCATTTGTGCTAAAGCGCTTTTTAAAATGGCTTTGTGTTTTTTATTATGGGTCCGGATTGTCTCAATGCGTTGCATTTGTACTTTTCCAATCGCAGCGTTTGTTTCACTTAATCGGAAATTGGTTCCCATAATGTGATGGGGTTCCATACCTCGATTTGAACCTTGATGGGTATGCCCATGATCCGAATACTCCGCCATATGGTTATAAGCGGTTTCATCGTTAGTGATGCATAAACCACCTTCACCCGCAGTGGTTATTTTGAAAAAATCGAAAGAAAAACAACCGGTTTTACCAAAAAGTCCTACGGAGGTACCTTTATGAAAAGCACCAAGTGCCTGACCGGCATCTTCAACCAAGGTAAGATTGTGTTCTTTTACAAGGGGCATAATTGCATCCATATCTGCAGCAGCACCACACATATGTACCAAACAAATACCTTTTGTTTTAGGGGTTAAAACGGCTTTAATTCCTTCTGAACTTAAACAAAGAGTTTCATCTATTTCTGCAAAAACAGGTAAAGCTCCAATAAGCATGACGGCTTCAATGGTTGCTACAAAAGTAAAAGGAGTCACAATTACCTCGTCTCCTAGTCCAATACCTGCAGCAGCTAATGAAGTAGTTACTGCAGTTGAACCACTAGAAACGGCATGCGCAAATTTTGCTCCGGTAAATTTTTCCGCTTCCGCCTCTAATTCTTTGGCTTTGAACATCCCTTTACGGGCCTCGTCAAATCCATATCTAAATAAAATTCCTGTATCTAAAACTTCGTTTACTTCTTTACGCTCTTCAGCTCCAAAAAATTCTGCACCTGCCATATTTTGATTTTAAAATTTTGAGCGGCAAAGATAAAATATTTGGTTTAAGATGGGTCTATCCAAATTACTTTGAAAAAGTTAAATTTAGGGTATAAAAAAAGAGGCCAATAGCCTCCCTTAATATCGTATTGAAGATGTTACTTATGCGATAATACCTACTACTACAGAGAATATAGTTATTACAGCAAGAATTACCCAAAATATTCCAAACCCACTAATAGAGGAGTCAAACATTTGGTTTAATAATGAGTCTTTTTCTTCTTTAAAATCGTTGCTTACCATGACTAGTTTTTTATGATGTGACAAATGTAGTTATTTGAACCTTATGGACAATTACCTAAAAGTGTTTCTATTTCTTTTGGTGTAAATTTTTTCTTTGAAGAACTCCATTTACTGTAAATATAATTGCCTACGTTGGCAATTTGTGTCGGAGTTAATTGTTCGAGTCCGGCCATGGGCTGGTTGAACTTTACTCCCTTAACCGTTATTTCTTCGTCCATTCCGTAGCCCACTATACACGCAAAATTGTCCACGTTTGCGTCTAAGTAATTGGAATCTGTTAGCGGTGGAATTAAATTACGGAATCCCTCTCCATTCACGCCATGACAACTGGCACAATGGTTTTCGTAAACCAGTTTGCCTTTTTGGGGTGGCCTAGAACATGATCGGAAAATCATTAATACCAAAAGAATTAATACAAAGGTGCCTAATATGACCACTCGAAGATTAACGTTCATCGTTTTCCTTTTTTAAAACTTTTATGTCCGCTATTAATTGATCGGTATCTTCTTCCAAAGTGCCATCGTAATAACCTCGTATTCTATGTTGGCCATCCATTAAAATAAATGCCCCACTATGCATGAATCCTCCCGGAGAATTTGGGTCTTCTTCAGCACTTACCATGTATTGTTTTGCCAAATCAAAGGTGTTTTCTTTACCGGCATAAACCATGTGCCATTTATGCGAATAGATGCCAATTTTGTTGGCGTATTTTTTTAGCTGTGGAACCGTATCATTAATAAAGTCTATGGTATGTGATAGAAATAAGATTTCGTCATCCGTTTCATACACATCGTATATCCGAGCCATGTTTTTTGTCATGACCGGACAAATGGTAGGGCAATGGGTGAAAAAGAAATCTACAATGTAAATTTTGTCTTTAAAATTGGCAGCTGTAATGATTTGGCTATCCTGATTTATTACTTCAAAACTGTCAATACGTAGGGTGATGTTTTCAATAACTTCCTCTCCTTGATCATTGGTGACCAAAATCTCCTGGGATCCATAAATCTTGAGTTCTTCTTTTTCTTGAATGCGTTCTACACAAGAAGCTGAAAAGGCAATGATGCCTACAAGTAGGAGTGACTTTTGAAAATTCATAGGCTATTTTTTCAAACTTGAAATGACTCCTTCGGCATGATGAATGGCTTGGTCCATTTGGTTACCCACGGTAACAATCGCTTTTTCTTCTTGATCTAGGTAGTGGAGTATAGAATCTTGATCATCACTCTTGGTTGGTTTCTGAATATTGGCCATCCAATTCATCATTTCAATATCCGCTTTTTCTAATTGATGTATCGCACCTACTAAGGTGTCCTGCTTAACAAAAAGAATACTCGTAGAATCTGCGGTTTTTGATTTCTGAAGGAGCGCATCAATTTTTTGAGCCATTTCCCCGGTTTCTTGCATTTTAAGCATGACTACATCATGAACTTTCATGGTTTGTTCCCATTTTTTTTCTGCTGCGGATTGGCAGGAAAGAGTGAACAAAGAAATGCTTAGAATAGAAAAAGTAATTGTTGACTTTAACATTTTATGTGTGATTTAATTCTTGCAAAGCTATCCAAGATAAAAGAGCCATCCCAGTTTTTAATGCACTTTCATCAACCGTAAAAGTAGAGGTGTGTAAACCCGTAGATGGATTCCCCGGTGAACTCGTACCTAATCGGTAAAAGCACCCCGGAATTTCTTGGGTATAATATGAAAAATCTTCTCCTCCCATCCGTAAATCGAGGTCTATCACGTTTTCCTTTCCTAAAAGATCTATAGCATAGGATTGCGCCCGTGTGGTTAACGCTATATCGTTTTTAAGGTAAGGATAACCTGTGATTACATTAGCATCCACATCCCCCCCCATTTCATGAGCCACCGTTTTGCAAATAGAGCGGATTTTGTCGTGAATTAGAGCACGCCACTCCTCATTCATAGTTCTAAAAGTACCTTGAATATATACCTGATCAGGTACCACATTAGTCGCACCTAATCCTTCTACAAAACCAATGGAAATAATGGTAGGGATATTTTTCGCTTTCCCTAAATCATTCAATTTATTCAACTCCAAAATAATTTTGGAAGCCATAATTATAGGATTGGTAATACGATCGGGTTCTGCGGCATGTCCCCCCGTACCATTCACTCGTAAATGGAGCTCGTCACAGGAAGCCATGTACATACCTTTTCGAAAACCAACCGTTCCAGCTTCAAATTGAGGGTATACATGTTGCCCTACAATTCCCATCGCTTGCGGATTGTTTAATGCCCCTTCTTTAATCATGAGAGAGGCTCCTCCAGGTAAGACCTCCTCTCCGGGTTGGAAAATGAGTTTTACCGTACCTTCAAACTGATCTTTTAGTTCGTTTAGAATGGCTGCAGCTCCTAAAACACTACTGGTATGTACATCATGCCCACAAGCATGCATTACACCTGTGTTTACGGAGGCAAATGGTAATCCAGTTTTTTCGAGTATGGGTAAGGCGTCCATATCCCCCCGAAGAGCGAATGTTTTTTTCGAGGGATTATTCCCTTCAATATGGGCTACAATTCCCGTTTTTACATACCCTTTTTTGTAGGGTATTCCAAGTTCGTCTAATTGTTGGGTAATGAACTCGGAGGTTTTAAATTCTTTAAATGAAAGTTCCGGATGCTGATGTAAATGCCTTCGTTGGGATACCACTTTCGGAAAATTGGATTCCGCTAATTGCAGAATTTGGGATTTAGATATCATTACTTGCCCGAGAAAATTAATTTTAATGAAATCAATAACATTAATACTCCGAAAACTCTTTTCAATATAGATTGATCCAGATCTAAGGAAATCTTAGATCCGAAATAACCCCCAATGACAAAGGCCGAAGCGACAATTAAACCTGCTTTAAGATCCATTTGGCCGGATTTATGGTAATTGTAAGCCGCTAGAATTCCAATAGGGAATAACATAAGACCCAAACTTGTTCCTTGGGCTTCATGTTGCGACATTCCTAAAAAGAAAACAAATGCGGGTACGATAATGATCCCCCCGCCAACACCAAACATACCGCTAAGAACCCCGGCTGCAATACCAATTAGGATAAGGATAATGATTTCAGTCATTGTATATTTTTTTGATTTCATAGTATCTGAATTCGGTCGTAAAAATACATTAAGTCTATACAAATGACCCTGTACTGATTATTACTGGAATGATTGCTAATGAAGGTCTTTAACTTGATTTCTAAAGTTGATCAGTAATGGATGTATCCAAGGGGTTTACATCAGAAAGAAACATTTCTATATAGTTCCCATTTTCGTCCACTAAGTATTTTTGGAAGTTCCATTTCACTTCACTATCCGCTATTTTGTTTTGAGACTTTTGGGTTAACCAGCTATAAAGCGGGTGTTGGTTGTTTCCTTTTACATCTACTTTTTCGGTCATTAAAAATGTAACTCCGTAGTTCTTCTTACAGAAGGAAGCAATTTCTTCTTTGTCTCCTGGTTCTTGACCTCCAAATTGGTTGCATGGCACTCCAATTATCACGAGTCTATCCCCATATTCGATACTTAGTTTTTGTAAATCTGCGTATTGTGGCGTGAAACCACACTCGCTCGCTACATTTACAAATAAGATTTTTTTGCCTTTAAAATCTGCTAGGTTAATGGCTTCTCCCATTAAAGAGTTGATTTTTATAGTGTGTAATTCCGATGGTTTTAAATGATTGTGATTCATAGTAAAGGACATTAAAATAATAGTTGTGAGGCAAAGTGCCCATGCTTTCAATATAGTTTTCATTCAGATTTAATTATGTGTACCAAAGTTAAGAGGAAAGTAGGACTTTTGGTCCGGATTTGTGTTCGTAAACCATTTCTTATAAAAGAAATGGGGCAGGAGATTCCAAACACATCCGTTTTTGGGAATATGGATGAACGAAATCTAATTGACTCGCATGTAGGTATAAACGGTCCAATCGATTGCCATACAGCTCATCTCCGTAAATAGGAATATTGAGCCCTTTAGGGTGGGACGCATGCACTCTTAATTGATGGGTTCTCCCGGTATGTGGAAAAAAACGAACCATGGATTTTCCATTTTTAGTATCCAATAATTCCCAACGAGTTTCCGCTGGTTTTCCATGATCGTAACAAACCACTTGATGTGGGCGGTTGTTTAAATCTACCCGTAAGGGTAAATTTATTACCGAATCTTTATCTAATGGAACCCCATCTAATTTGGCGGTATACTGTTTTTGAATGGTACGAGATATAAACTGTTGTTGTAGATGATGATAGGTTTTTAAATCTTTAGCTAGGATCATTATACCCGAAGTTCCCATGTCTAAACGATGCACAATCATTGGACCTGTAGCATTTGGGTATTTGGCTTTCATACGGTTTTGTACCGAGTCTTTTAATTCTTTTCCAGGTACAGAAAGTAAATAGGCTGGTTTATCGATGACAATTATCCAATCGTCTTCATACAGGATTTCAATAACCAAATCCTCTGGTTGGTGACTCATGACTGGATTTGGATCGAGGTCCAAACCTTTGAGCATGAAGGAAAGAATGGGGTGACATTTGGCTTTACATGCCGGGTAATAATTTTTGTGTTGCCTTACTTCAAGGTTAGGTGATTTGCCCCACCAAAATTCAGCTAAGGAAATAGGGGTATAGTTATTTTCAAATGCGTATTGGAATAGTTTTGGAGCAGCGCAATCACCCGCTCCCGATGGGGGAGTAATACTTTTCTTTTCGGAAAATATTTGGTCTACACTTTTATATTGACCCAAGTAATTTTTGAATTGGTATTGGTTGAATATTATTTGTTGCGTTTCGGCTGATTTCGCTTTTCGTAGGTTTTTGTAATCAGATAATTGTTTTAGAAATGGTGCGACCCGTAATTCCAGCTCGGCCTTTTTAATAAGGAATTTTTTTTGCTCGGACTTAAAACTCAGGTCATATTGGCGACTTTCCCTTTCATGTGCGGATAATAGAATGGCGTATTCTTCGTCTGGTATTTGGCCTTTCACTTCTTTACGAAGTTTTTGCCTTTTCTTTTTAGCCGTTTTTAATGCAGACTTCTGACTTTTTAGAGCTTCTCCTTCCTGGGATAAATATTGGTCTAAATTGTTTTGTGCGTCAATAAAGACGGAAGCCTTTTCAAGTGCTATCATTGCTTGATTGATGACTAAGATTTCATCCTCTTTTTGTGTATACTCAAACGCAGGTTCTTGTCGGTCAAATATGGGAGGAACAAAACTTGGGAGTCTGGTTTTACCCGCTAGAATACCGGAGTAAGCTTGCAAATATCCTAATTCTCCTTCTTCATTTCTTACGACCAGAACACCAAACATTTTTCCCATTATACTGGAATCGTTTTCGGGGTGAGTTCCAAAATTATGGACCCAATCCTGTTGGGTTTCTAAATAATGTTGCAGTTGGTTGGCAGCTGATATAGTGAGGGGGTGGGGAGTGTAATCAAATGGAAATGTAAAAGTGCTCGGTAATTCTATACTAGAAATGTCCTGCCTAAATACCATGAAATTCGCATCAACTTGATTGTTCATACGGCAAAAGTATTTTAAAATCTAGAGCTTTTGCAGCTATTGGCAATATTTTGAAATGGTAGCTTGAGCTAATTTATGGTTTAGTTCTAAGGCTTTCTCGAAATCAGCGCATGCTTTTGACTTGGAGCCGCCATCGTAGGTAGCTACCCCTCTTTTATAATAGGCGTCTTTGTGAGTCGGGTCCTTTTCAATGATCGTAGAAAATTCCTTGCGAGCTCCTGAATAGTTTCCAATGGTTAGTTTAGCCACTCCTTTTTGGTAGTAGGCTTGTATGCAGTTGCTATCCAGCTTTGTGGCTCTTGAGAAATCTCTGATTGCTTCTTCATATTTTCCTTTACGCATTTTTAATTCGCCTCTTTTAATATAAGCGTCCAAAAAGTATTTATCCATTGATATGGCTGCGTCAAAGCTAGCAAGTGCGTTTTTGTAGGACTTTTTTTGTTCATGACAGAGTCCCATTTGAATATAAAGGTATTTGTTATCCGGTTCTAATACTAGAACATATTGGTAATCTGCCAAAGCACCTTTAAAATCTTCTAGAATTATTTTTGCCTGAGCTCTATTATAGTAGGCATTTACATTTCCTGGGTCTTCGGTAATACAATAGTTAAAATCATTTACGGCAAGATCAGCCTTTTGTAATTTGGTGAGGGCAACACCTCTGTTATTATAGGCTGGCCAATATTTGGGGTCCATTTCAATAGCTTGGCTAAATGATTTAACGGCTGCTTGAAAGTTTTTTTCATTAAAGTGTTTTAACCCTAAACTATTCCAATCTGTAACGGTTCTAGATTGCGCACTTCCAAAAATGGAAAAGGTGATAATAAAGATGAGAAGGAGTGTTTTTTTCACTTAGAAATGATTGGTTTTAACAAATTTAGGGTATTTAGTTTGGGTTCTTTTGTACTATTGATTCAAATTCGTGAATTATTCATTCGGGATGAATGAAATTAGGAGAGATTAATGTATCTCGTTGAATAATATACTATTGGACCCTTGGAGTACTTCTTTTCGCCTATAATTTGGTAGCGAGCTTTGGATTGTTTTGTAGATCCTATCTATCCCGAATTCCGAGACAAAAGTTACCCTCTTCGAGGTTTGGCTTTTTTTGTTTGGATGGTAATTTGAATTGGAATGGATCTAACTCTTTGAATACTTATTTTCTACTTTGGTTTTGGTAGGGTTGGGATTTAGGGATTATTTCATGATCCTATCTATCCCGAATTCCGAGACAAAAGCTACCCTCTTCGAGGTTTGGCTTTTTTTGTTTGGATGGTAATTTGAATTGGAATGGATCTAACTCTTTGAATACTTATTTTCTACTTTGGTTTTGGTTTTGGTAGGGTTGGGATTTAGGGATTATTTCATGATCCTATCTATCCCGAATTCCGAGACAAAAGCTACCCTCTTCGAGGTTTGGCTTTTTGTCATTTTAAATGCTCACTCAAACACGATGTGTTTGGATTCGCTTTAAAATGACAAAAGCCCAACACTTACGTGTTGAGCTTTTGTTTCTTAGTGAGCCCGAAAGGATTCGAACCTTTGACCGCCTCCTTAGAAGGGAGGTGCTCTATCCAGCTGAGCTACGAGCCCTCACTAATTGTGCTAAATACTTAGCAAAAAAAAAGCCAACATTGAGTTGACTTTTTTTGTCGGGGTGGCAGGATTCGAACCTGCGACCTCCTCGTCCCAAACGAGGCGCGATAACCGGGCTACGCTACACCCCGAAGTGTAGTCACAAATGACAGAGATTTAGTGCATCGAACCCGAATCGAAGCGTCTCTTATTGTCTTGTGAAGAACGTTGTTCCCTATTGGGAGCGCAAATGTAAGATTTCCTTTTGGTTTGACAATGGTAATATCTAAAAAAAGCAATGTTTTTTTTGATATTTTATTTTCATCTATTCAATAATTATCGCAGTGCACTTACCCCCAATGACTTGGAAGTTTTTGGGAGAGCTAATAAAAATGGTATCAAAAACAGTAGCGTTGGTTTGTGTGATTTCGTAGTAACGATAGGAGTAACTACCAGAAGATTTTTCACTGAAAATAATGGCGGAACAACCAGTGGTGCAAACTGGAGTTTGGGTATTACAGGTAGCGGAGATAGATCCAATATATTCCCCGGCCACTAAAACGGAAATGAATTTATTATTATCTGGACCAGGCAATGTTTTTCTGGTAAATAACTTAACATCCCCTAAGTATCTACACGTACCATTATTGTATAACGCATCTTCGTCAAAGTTGAGCGCATTTGGATCGGTACATCCACCATAATCACAAGATCCATCGTCTTTTTGGGCCTCATAACTAAAATTACTTGCTTTTGGGTCCATACAACCTTCCTCTTTACAGGATTGCAAAAAAGCACCTAAAAATGTAAGAATTGTAAATAGGAATAATGTCGAGTTGGTTAATTTCGTTTTCATGCGGTGAATTTACTGTTAAATTGACAATCTTGAAAAAATATCCTCTTATATTCGCAAGAATAAGAAGGAAACATGGGGGATTTAATTAGTAAACAAAATGTACGTGAGTTTTCTAAATTGGAATGGTTTGCACGTCAGGTAGTTGAGGGTTTTGTTACCGGATTACATAAAAGCCCATTTCATGGGTTTTCGGTGGAGTTTTCTGAACACCGTCATTACAATCCAGGGGATTCTACCCGCCATATTGATTGGAAACTTTTTGCACGTACCGATAAGCACTTCATTAAGCGATACGAAGAGGAAACTAATTTGCGTTGCCAAATTGTGATTGATCATTCTTCTTCGATGTTTTTTCCATTGGATGCGGAAGAGAATAAAATGAGTTTTTCGGTACATAGTGCAGCCGCATTAATTCATTTATTTAAAAGTCAAAGAGATGCGGTGGGTCTAAGTCTTTTTTCAGATAAAGTAGATGTGCATTTACCTGCTAAATTAAGTCCCACTCACTTTAGAAGGGTATATGCACATTTGGAGCATTTGTTAGAATCAAAACCGGAAGGTTCGCAAACAAACGTAGCAACCGCTTTACACGAAGTTTCGGATCGAATACACCAAAGATCTTTGGTTTTGTTATTTAGTGATATGTTAGATGGTATAGGGACGGATATGCAGCCCTTATTTGCCGCATTACAGCATTTAAAATATAATAAACATGAAGTGGTTGTCTTTCATGTAGCGGATCGATCCAAGGAAATTGATTTCGATTTTGAAAATCGTCCCTATACTTTTGTAGATATGGAATCGGGGGATGAAGTGAAACTGAACCCTACCCAAATTAAAGACCGCTTTAAGGAAAGCGCTTTAGCCCATGAACGTGAGGTGAAACTAAAATGTAGTCAATATGGAATCGACTTTGTAAAGGCCGATATTGCAGATGGATTTGATCAGGTATTACGCGCTTACTTGGATAAAAGAAGTCGGATGAAATAGCTTATTCTTCTACTTCCAATTTGAATCCTACTCCATGAATATTACTGATGTTAATTTTTGAATCTTCGGCTAAATATTTTCTTAATTTAGTGATGAATACATCCATACTACGACCTAAAAAATAATCATCGCTCCCCCAAATAATTCGAAGAATAGAATTTCGTTGCAATACTTCCCCTTTATGAATACATAAAAGACGTAATAGAGCCGCTTCTTTTTTTGTAAGTTTTTTAGACTCATTGCCCATAACTAAGCTCTGCTCCGGATAATTGAATATGAATATACCTAGGGAATACACATCCTTTTTGTGAGAGTCGGATTGACTTCTATTTACTCGGTTGATGATGTTTTTAATCCGTAAATCTAGTTCGTCAATAGAAAATGGTTTTGTGATATAGTCATCCGCTCCTAAGCTTAGTCCTTGAATTTTATCTTCTTCCTGTGCTCTAGCTGTTAAAAAGAAAATCGGCACTTCACTGTCTACACTTCTAATTTCTTGAGCTAGTGTGAAGCCATCTTTTTTAGGCATCATGACGTCAATCAAACAAATACTAAAACGGGAAGCATGAAACAATTCATACCCTTCAACACCGTCCTTAGCCCACACCACATGATAGCCTTTGTCTTCTAACCCTTCTTGGGTAACGAATCCTAAATTTTCGTCATCTTCTACTAGAAGAATGGATATATCTGCGTTGAAATTCATATTAAATGCTTTTAAATGTAAGAGTAAATGAGGAGCCTTTACCTAGTTTGCTTTTTAGTGAAATAGTACCCTCATGTTTGCGGACCAAAAGATGGACATAATTTAGACCAATTCCAAAACCTTTTACATCATGTATGTTTCCGGTGGATACACGGTAAAATTTCTCGAAAATATGAGGTTGGTTCTCTGGAGCTATCCCTAAACCTTTGTCGGTAAATGTAATTTCTATTTTTCCGTTCGTGTTTTTTGTTGTTACAGAAACGTCCAATTCATCGGGGGAATACTTTATGGCGTTGTCTAGTAAATTACTGAAAATGTTTTTCAAGTGTTCGTCATCTCCCAAAATGGTGTGATTCTCCGCCTTTAAATCCATGTGAATTTTTCCTTTCTTGGATTCTATATTCACTTTGAAAACCTCCGTTATTTTGAATAAAAGTTGGTGCACATCAATGGGGTGTTCTTTGATGTTAACTTTTTCTTTTTCAATGGTAGCTGCTTGTAAAATTCTTTCTACTTGTCCTTGTAAACGAGTGTTTTCCGATTTAATGATTTGAACGTAACGTTTTATTCGCTCTGGCTTTTCCGTGATATTTGATTTGTCTAAAGCCTCCGCAGCAATAGCAATGGTGGAAAGAGGTGTTTTAAATTCGTGGGTCATGTTGTTAATGAAGTCGGTTTTCATTTCATTAACTCTTCGTTGTTTTAATAGTTGTTGGATCATAAATCCGAAAAATCCAATAATGACAATTAGAATAATGGAGGAATAAATCCAAAATTCCATTTGATAAAATAGCCCGTTACTATGACCCGGGAAAAATATGCTGAAATAATGTCCTTGTTCTTTATTCCAATTGAGGTGAGGTACATGATCTGGGTTTTCTATCTTATCGTAAATGATGTTCTTACAATAAACAACGGAATCTGAAAAGCAGTCATAAATATTGAAAATGAAGTCTTCATGGATAGAAGATTGTTCAAATTCCATTTTTAATAAAGACTGAATAAGATAGGGATCGGATACATAATGTGTTTTTACAACAAAGAAATTTGGTTTTTTTTGAACTACAGGATTTAGGATAATAGAACTATCTCCATCCGCTTTTTGAAGATGATCTAGAGTGGTTAAAAGTACTTGATTAACCTCGTAAGAAAACTGGTTCTGTTCGAGCTGATATGCCTTCCTTACCCAAGAAACTTGAGTAATAATAAGGCCAATTAGCAGTAGTGTAGCCACACTAATAATATAACGAAAGTAGTTCCTGTTCATTTCAAATTATCCAAAAGAATGATCTAATCCTACATAAAACATAGAAGAATAATCAAACGGATCTCGAAAGTATACAAACAGGGTTGGTTTCCCTATTGATTCACAAATTTTGGGAAGAATTTAGCAATTACAGCAAATATTACCCCGTAAACAATGGATAGGAATACCAATGAGGTGATGGTAATTACGGATAAATTTCCAGGGACATAAATCAGTTCTGCAAACGAGTTGAAATTATCTAAGGCCGCTCTAATGGTTTCATCTGTTTGACCAGTGTCTGTAAGAGCTTGCATTATGTCGTGTCTACGATTAGACAAAAACATTTCTAAGAAATGAGGATGAATCCACTTGTAAAAAATATAAGTGAAAAACCCATAGCCTAATGCAAACATGGAACCTCCCTGAGCACCTCCTTTAAAATCCATAGTGAAATCAAATTCTTCCTTGGTGTTTTGTCGCTGAGAGTAAATTCCATAGTAGGTAGAAAGGATGGTTAAAAAGGATAAATATGCCCAAGTATGCGTCCAATCAATTTGAAAGGTTTCAAAAACTAATCTAAAAATGATTCCAATTAAGATAAAGCCTAAAAACGTATAATAATTCCCTTTTGTCATGTGGCAATAGTAGGTATTTTAAACGGGTGATTAGGGTTAAAGGAACAAAAAAAAGAGTTGATTTGACGGTAAAATCACGGTAAACCGTGAGGAGGTGAACTTAGAAATCCCTATTTATTTGTGGCAAACTTTGTAAGCATGCATTCCTTTAATAAAAATATAACGACTGAAAGACTGACCATGATTTTGGTAATCTTATTAATTATTGGGTATGGAATCCAATTTTTGAATAGTCGGATTCAAATTGGAAATACCGCTCTTTTTATGGATTTGGGTTTGACCATACTTATGATCACGGCTATTAGTAATGTGTGGATTGAAAAAAATTAATACGAGTAAATTAATTTCTCTTCCCAGTTAGTTAGTCGAATAACCAATTTCGGGTATCCTTCGGTTTGAATTTGTTTTAAGTCAAATCGTAAATTTTGTTGAACAATACTTCTACAAGCATCTTCATTTCCCTCATGTTTCAAGCTTAAGTTAATTAAGCTTGAAACCGCTGGTTCCGAATTTTTTTGTTCTTGATAAGCATTATTGAAAAGCATTTCAAATTCATGCTCTTTACAACCGCCACTGTAAGAAACCTCCAGCCATAATTTATCATTCTTTATGTAAGCATGAAGTATGGAATAAGGATCTCCTAGATCTTTCATGTGGTGCATCGGGTCTATTGAAATGGGTAAGATGGATGTAGAATCACGAGGTTCATCCACGGTTAACTCTATTGTAGAAGCGGATTTAGCCGAAGGACTCTCTATGATTTTTTTTGAGGTACAGGAAATCACGGAAAATCCAAAGAATACTAAGAATAGGTTTTTCATAATTATTTTACTTTTCCATTTCCGCCAAGAGGCTTTGGTATTGTTTCATTTCATCACGTAATCTAGCGGCTTCAATAAAGTCTAGCGCTTTAGAAGCCTTCAACATTTGTCCTTTTGATTTAGAAATGGCTTTTTCTAATTGTGAATGAGTCATGTATTGTACTACAGGATCAGCCGCCAATGAAACTCTTTCATTTTCCGTATAGGCATGAGCTTCGGCAGTAGTAGGTTGGTAACTAGCCACGGCAGTTTGATTCATGATTGAATTAACCGAACGTTTAATTTGTGTCGGGGTTATTCCGTGTTTTTCGTTATACGCTAGTTGCTTTTCTCTACGGTTATTGGTAGTGTCAATGGTCCGTTGCATAGAGCCCGTAATTTTATCGGCATACATTATCACACGTCCTTTTACGTTACGAGCAGCTCTACCTGCCGTTTGGGTCATGGAGGTTTCGGAACGTAAGAAGCCTTCTTTGTCGGCATCCAAAATAGCCACTAAACTTACTTCGGGTAAATCCAACCCTTCTCTAAGTAAGTTAATCCCTACCAAAACATCAAACTTACCTAATCGTAAATCACGTAATATTTCGACCCGCTCAAGGGTATCTACTTCACTATGAATATATCGGCACTTCACATTGTTCTTTATGAGGTACTTGGTGAGCTCTTCACTCATTCGTTTGGTCAGTGTCGTAACCAATACTCGTTCTTCTGTGTTCTGACGCAGTCTAATTTCTTCAAGTAGATCATCCACTTGTGTGCCTACCGGTCTGATTTCAATAATCGGGTCAATTAAACCTGTTGGACGAATGACTTGTTCTACGTAAACACCTTCTGTTTTTTGTAATTCATAATCTGCCGGAGTAGCACTGACGTAAATGGTTTGATTTTGAATGTTTTCAAATTCGGCAAACGTCAATGGTCGGTTATCCATCGCTGAAGGCAAACGGAAACCGTACTCTACTAAATTCATTTTTCGGGAACGATCACCTCCATACATGGCTCTTACCTGCGATGTGGTAACGTGACTTTCATCTATCATCATTAAATAATCATCCGGAAAGTAATCCAATAAACAGAAGGGTCTTGAACCCGGGTCCCTTCCATCAAAATAGCGAGAGTAATTTTCAATTCCGGAACAATATCCTAATTCCCGAATCATTTCCAAATCATAGTTCACTCGTTCTTCCAAACGTTGAGCTTCAATATTCATTCCGTTATCTTTGAAATAGGCCACTTGTTTATTCATGTCCTCCGCAATAGCAATTTGGGAAGATTGAATCGTGTCTTTGGATGTCACGAATATGTTAGCCGGGAAAATTCGGATATCTTCAAATGCCTCAATTCGATCTCCAGATACGGGATTCATTAAATGAATTTCTTCGATTTCATCTCCCCAAAAAATAATTTTATAGGCATAATCCGAATACGCAGGAAAAATATCTACGGAGTCCCCAATTACTCTAAAGTTTCCACGTTCAAAATCCGCAGTGGTTCTCGAGTATAAAGCATCTACCAAACGATGTAATACTTTATTTCTACTTATGGTTTGACCTACCTTTAACTCAATGATATTGGCATTGAAATCTTTCGGGTTTCCAATACCGTAAATGCAGGAAACCGAAGAAATAATTATAACATCTCTTCGCCCAGAAAGTAGGGCGGAAGTAGCCGATAAACGTAGTTTTTCTATCTCATCGTTAATAGATAAATCCTTCTCAATATACGTTCCCGAGGTAGGTATATAGGCTTCGGGTTGATAGTAATCGTAATAACTTACAAAATACTCTACCGCATTTTCTGGGAAAAACTGTTTGAATTCGCCATACAATTGGGCGGCCAAAGTTTTATTATGACATAAAACCAATGTAGGTCGTCCTGTTTCTTGAATAACGTTGGCCATGGTAAAGGTTTTACCGGAACCGGTAACCCCTAATAATACTTGACTTTTGTCTCCGTTATTCACCCCTTCTACCAACTGTGCTATGGCTTGTGGTTGATCGCCCGTAGGCTTAAATTCTGATGTGAGTTTAAATTCCAAATCCTAATATTTTGGGTGGTAAATTTACGGAATAAATAGGTGGCAGAAAGAAGGTCTTTTGTCCAAATATTGGGCAATAAAAAAGCGAATGTTTCGATTCGCTTTTCTAATTTTTTTAGGGTGGTTAACCCATGGTATGATACACGTTCATTACGTCATCATCCTCTTCTAATTTCTCCAATAGTTTATCTACTTCGGCTTCGTCCTCTTCCGATAGCTTAGTGGTTGTCGTTGGAATTCGTTCGTAACCCGATTCTGAAATTTCAAATTTTCTTTCCTCTAATGCTTTTTGAATGGTGCCAAAGCTTTCAAAAGGTCCGTAAATCATTATGGTGGAAGTTTGGTCTTCCGCACCTTCTTCCGGCTCTTCTTCAAATAATTCATCAATTCCAGCGTCAATAAGCTCGAATTCCAATTCTTCGGGGTCTAATTCTCCCTTTGGGATTTTGAAATGGCATTTACGTTCAAACATGAATTCAACCGATCCGGTTGTCCCCATATTTCCGCCCCCCTTCGAGAAAGCAGATCGTACACTCGCTACTGTTCGGTTGTTGTTGTCTGTGGCCGTTTCAATCATTATAGCTACTCCATGAGGTCCGTAACCTTCAAAGGTTCCTTCTTTGTAATCAGACGTGTCTTTATCCTTGGCTTTTTTAATGGCACGTTCCACAATTTCTTTAGGCATGTTGGCCGCCTTCGCATTTTGCATTACCGCACGTAACTTGGCATTGGAATCAGGTTCTGTTCCACCTTCTTTAATGGCCATTACTATGTCTTTTCCAATTCTTGAAAAAGTTTTAGCCATTTTTGACCAACGTTTTAATTTACGTCCTTTTCTTAATTCAAATGCTCTTCCCATTTCGCTGTTTTTTTCCTTTAAGCGAATGTAGTGAAAATTATCTTTTTTGAGGGTCTTAAATGGCGTTGAAATGAATATCAAAGTCAAATTTAAATTGGAGTGGTAGATGTTTGAATTGCTTAGGTTTCCTATAGATAAGTTGGTTATGGTATGCGTAATCAGAATATTCGAGTTGTATACGTGAAATAGATTACTACATTTGTAGTACTAAAACTACAGATGTGGAATTGAAACAGTTAAATAAATCGGAACTTCAAATTATGGAGTATTTGTGGAAATTGGAAAAAGGGTTTATGAAAGAAATTGTATCTCAATTTCCTGAACCTAAACCTGCGTATACCACCATTTCAACATTGATTACTAGGATGTGCGCAAAGGATTATGTGGGTTTTGAAAAATTAGGTAGAGATAAACATTACTATCCTATATTAAAAAAGAACACCTATTTTTCGAGTCAATTGAAATCTATGATTTCGCATTTTTTTAATGATTCCACGACTCAATTTGCCTCTTTTTTCACGAAAGAAACAGATTTAACTCTAGACGAATTGGAAGCCCTCCAGAAAATGGTTGGTCAACAAATTAAGGATAAAAATACGGTGAAATAATGGGTGATCATGTACTTTTTTCCATAATGACTTTGGGTTTCTCTTATTGTATTTACCACTGGATATTAAAACCTGGAACCACTTTTAAACTAAATCGTTTTTTTCTTTTGGGTACATTGGTCGTGAGCCTTTTGGGGCCATTTACTGAATTTGAAAGGGCTTTTGACTTTCCTCTTGAACCTTCTTTTCAAGCGGTAAAGGGGCTTGCCCAAAGTTCCGTGATTGAAGATAGTTGGGAGGGACCAGTTGTAGAGGGAGCAAACAACGAATCAAACCTTCATCTGGTTTACCCAATTATTAGATGGTTATATATGTTAGTGACCACTATATTAGTTATTCGATTCTTATTTAATCTTTGGAAAGTGATTTCCGGATTTAAACGGAATGCGCTTAAAGTGAGTGGTTTGCGTTTGGTGTTGCTGGAAAGAGAGACTTCGCCTTTTAGTTTTTTTAATTTCTTGTTTGTTAATAAGGGAAGTTATGAAAAGGATGGGGTTTCGCAGGCTGTTCTTACCCATGAAAAGGCTCATTTTGAACAGTACCACTCGATGGATGTTATGGTTACTGAGATTCTAATTTGTTTCTTTTGGTTCAACCCTTTTATTTGGAAATACAAACAGGCTATTTCTGAAAATCATGAGTATTTAGCCGATGACTTTGTGGTGAAGTATGGAACCAATCTAGATACATATGTCCAAGAAATTATTGAATCCAGCCAATCTGTAAGGCATGCCGTTTTAGGGAGTGGTTTTAGTTATGTACAAACCAAAAATAGACTTAATATGTTATATAAAAGCAAAAACAACCCGTTTACCAAAATCTCAAAATTAGTGGGCATTTCTCTTTTTATGGGAGGCTTTATTATTCTTAGTGCTTTTGAGTATACGGATAATTCGGCTCCATTAATTGTGGTAATTGACGTGGGCCATGGGGGTAAGGATCCTGGAGCAATGCATGATGGTGTAAATGAAAAGGAAATAACTCTTGGAATTGCCAATAGATTGACAGCCATGAGTTCGAATACTAAAGTGAAAATTATTCAAACGAGATCGACTGATAAATTTCTATTACTTAACGAACGTGTCGAATATATAAATTTTATAAACCCGGACTTATTAATTAGTTTACATGTGAAAACTTCGGAGAATATTACGGATAGCGGTTTGGAAGCATTTTATTTTACGGGTGACTTTGCGAAGGAATCAGAGAAATATTGCCAGGTTTTTGTAGATGGGTATTTGAATGAGAATTACAATTCATCTCTTGTTAAGAGGGCTAATTTTTTTATTTTAAAAAACAGTCACTGCCCGGGAGTATTGTTGGAACTAGGTTATTTGAGTAACACTGAGGAATTAGAAATGATGCGTGATGCAATGGGGCAACAAAAAATTGCGGAAGGAATATTTAAAGGGCTTTTGGAGATCCAGGGAAGTAGGAAGTAGGGAAAAAATCGTTGCGTGAGGGATAGCAGTGGTTACCCCGCAATGAGGAACGATTGAGGAGTAGTAGCGTATAGCCCGACCTAGGAATTAGGATATCCTAATTCTTAGGGCACGTCCAAATTAATTTAAAACTGAAAATAAATAAAGGGTTGCATATCACTAGAAATGACTTGGTATAGCAAAACAATAGTCACAAATGAAATGATAATCTGGACAGCCATGGGGGCCTTAATAAATGTTTTTCGATACCAGTCTTTAATAGAAGTAGGAAGCCAGTGAATAAGGTATCCTGCGAACATGACCGTAAAGACTTTCCAAAACCCAGTTAGGATATCAGGAGCTAATTCTATACCGAAATTGTCTTGAATTTGAGAAATGAGCTGAGATGCTTTTTCAAAGGATTCGGATCGGAACCAGATCCGAGTAAAGGTGATGAAGTTAAAGGTCAGGAAAATAGCCCAAGCTCTTTTGTACCAAGTGTCTTTGCTTTCCCATGGGCTGATTTTTCGCCATAATTTGTAGACCACAATTCCGAGTCCATTCAATCCACCCCAAACCACAAAGTTCCAACTCGCTCCATGCCAAAGTCCACCAATAAGCATGGTTAACATCACATTAATATTGGTAATTAACCAAACTTTAAAGGTAGGGATGAATCTGGCCAGTAGTAAAGCAACCACCACAGCCGCTACAATGGCCCCCGAAACAACTAAGGAAGCGGAAAGCATGGCTATGAATGAAAGGCAAATGGATAACATGACAAATGTAAAAACGGATCCTCCTCGGTTACCTCCCATGGGTATATACAGGTAATCCTTTAACCACGTAGATAAAGAGATATGCCATCTGCGCCAAAAGTTACCTGTACTGTCCGCTTTATATGGCGAATTAAAGTTTTGGGGTAACTGGAAACCCATTAATAAAGCCACTCCAATGGCCATATCTGTATATCCAGAAAAATCGGCATATACCTGTAGGGAATACCCATAGAGTGCCATTAATCCTTCAAACCCAGTATAGCCAAGTGGGTTACTGAAAATACGATCGTTGAAATTGGAAGCGATGTAATCGGCAAGGAAAATTTTCTTTACTAACCCGTTTAGAATCCAAAAAACGGCCAAGCCAAATTGTTCTTTGGTGAGTTTATATTCTTTGTACAACTGTGGAATAAAATCAGCAGCTCTTACAATAGGGCCGGCCACTAACTGAGGAAAGAAAGAAACGTAAAATCCAAAATCTACGATATTTTTAACGGGTTTGACATTCCCCTTATAAATATCAATCGCATAACTCATGGTTTGAAAAGTGAAGAACGAAATTCCTACCGGGAGCAGGATGGAATCTACTCTAAAACCACTTTCTAAAATGTAGTTGGTCATGTAAGCAAAGTGATTCGTGACTTCAAAGTGGGTACCGAATGCGTTATTGATGGAGCTGGTGAAAAAGTAAGCGTACTTGAAATACACCAGCATGAAAAGATTCAAGAAAATACTCAAGGCCAGCCATGTTTTCTTTGCCCCTTTGGTTTTCGCATCGGCAATCCGAAACCCAATGAGGTAATCGGAAATGGTAGAAAATAATAAAATGCTAATAAAGAAACCGGAAGTGGTCCAATAGAAAAATAAACTCACGGCAAACAACCAGGCATTTCGAATGCTCTTGTTTTTATAGACCATCGAAAATACAGCCATAACGATCGCAAAAAACACCCAAAATTCTAACCGCGTAAAGATGAGCGGTTGCATAATGAAGTCTTTGAATCTTAAGAAAAGATCAGGTATATTGGTATTGTCCAGGTTCACGATTTAGTTGGAATTGCTAGTGGAATTTGTGGTTTCAGGTATTTGCGTGTAATACTTAGTGGCTAAATGGTCCCCATAAGCTTCTCTAAAGGCGACAAACAATAAATCTGCATTGAATTTATATCCTTTCCGAGTAAAATGTACTTTGTCCTTTTGTGCGAGTCCAGCTCGTTCCCATAGACGGATAGAGTTTAAGCCTCCCATGACTTCAAATAAATCGTAATAAGCGGCATCATATTCCTGGGCCAGTTTGTACATCACCTTTTGTACTTGGAAAATGTTTTTGTTCGGATAGCGTCTAAGGTAATAACTGTCGTTATTGGTCATAAACAAAAATTGAACATCCGGATTTACCGCTCTAAACATGGCCATTAGGTCACGGTAATTTTGTTCATATGCGTTTTGTTTAAATTTTCCTGCAGGTACATTGGCATCGTTTATTCCAATTCCAAAGATCACTAGGTCCGGTACATTTGTTTCCAGTTGGGGTTGAAAATACTGACATCTTAAATAGGAGGGAACCGAGGCTCCATTAACTCCAATAGCACTATAGGTAATGCCTTGGTCATCGTTTTCTAACCGAATTCCTTGTAGCACAAAATACGCTTGTAAACTATCGGTTTTTAGGGTTTCAAAAAGTAGGGTGTCGTAGGATTGGGCCAATTCAAATGTGGTTAGGCCTATGATCGAATCGGTGTACATGGTATCGACCAAAATGGATGAGTCTAAACTTATGGAATAAGATTCGGGAGTGGCCATATGGTAGATTCTTACTTTGTTGAATTTGTAAGAAATACGACCTTGGTCTATAGCGTATAATTTGGTGTGCGTTAGGGTGTCGTATGTGGTGGCTGTAATACCCGACAATCCCCATGGACAATGATTTCTACTCAATGCATTTCTACAACCTTCCCAATTCCCGGTAAAGGTCGCTTTGTAATTTCCGGGATTGTTAGTATGGGCCATTCTATACGGGAAAATAAATCCGCGTTCGCCTTTTATTCCATCCGCTAAGGTGAAAAAGTTTTCGCGCATTCTACCCGAAAGCATTCCAGCTTGCACGTGAGACCCACCAATATGAATGATATTAACTTTTCCTTTACCGAAGGTTACCAGAGTATCTAGTTTGTCAAATAGACGATTAAACCCATCTTGGCTCCCTGGAAATTCTAGGATGTTTTTATCGTAATTAATGAAATTGTACGACTCCAACTCTTCACTCGGATTTAATCGAGGTGAAGGCACAAAAGTGGGCTCCACATGAACATTGGTAAATTGCGTAAATACGCCAATTGCGGTGGCAAGAAATACAACGAAACCGAGTGATATGTAATTTGATTTATTGAACATTAGAAGTATCCTTTTTTATGGTATTCAAATTTTGTTCCCAAATTTCTTTTTCGTGCCAAAAGGCTTTCATAAATAATTCGGAAATTTTTCGAGTTCCTAAGCTGTTAAAATGAATGTAATCTTTACCCGCCAATGGCTTTTCAGCTTCCACCCAACTAATCATAGAGTTTTTGCCTCCCATTACTTCGTAAATATCCCAGTAGCCCGCACCCGTTTCAAATGCCGCTGCTTTTAAAGCATCTCGAACCGATTCCAAATACGGGTAAGTCATGTAGGTTCCATCTACCTTAGTTGCCATATCGGATGGACCAATAATAATGAAAGCGGCATTCGGATTTATTTTCATTAAATAGGTGATTTGAGATTTGAACCAACGCGCATATTTCATCGCTTTTTCTTCGGTAGTAATGTAAGGAACCGTGTTTCCTCCGTATTGAAGAATAATCAATTTAATGGGTTGTGATTTCATGAACCCCGAAAGTTGTTCCCCATCTAATCTTTTAAATAAAGTGCCTGAGCTGCCTCGAAGGCCAATATTATCCACCGTTACACCGTAATCCCCTTCAAAAGAAAACGCATAAAACTCCGGGCTTTTTTTCGCTAAGAACTCAAATTTTAATTTTTTTGGAGTCGTATCAAAATGCCAATTCATAGAAGCAAACCCTTCCGTAGATGGAACTATTTTGGAATCAATTAGGGTGCTATCATCCACCATGACTTTGGTAATAAAAGCGTGAGAATTGTGCCCGTAAAACAGTTTGACTTGACGAAACCGCTTAGTCATAGAATAGGTCATTCTAGAGGGTTCAAACTGTATCCAAGCTTCTTGTGTTTCTGTGAAATTGGTGTCGGTAGGGTAGGTAAACATTCCGAAACTACATAAGGCACCATAACGCTTATGGTGTACATTGGTATCTACTCGTCCAAATAAGGTGAAACGATTCCAGTTTTCGGAGTTGGTTTGTTTGATGGCTGCATTTGGTACCGCTTCTACAGGTGGAACTAACCCAGCACCCATACCGCCATATTCTTTTTGAATTTGGTTTCGGATAATGCTGGTTATACGATCGCCTTCGATTTGAGAATCCCCAAAATGCATAATACGGACCTTCGTTTTTTTAGTCGCTTTTGTTTGGGCTAAAGCAGTAAATAATCCTGCCATAACTTCACGGTTATCATTATTCCATTGAATTTTTGATAAACGTTTCCTGCGTTCTAATTGGGCTATTCGAATGGAATCTTTAATAGCAGTGGAGTCTATTTCCGCCTCCAATTCTGCCAAAAAGGATTCCACATCCTCAATTTTCTGTACCTCTTCTACGGGAGTGGAGTCTGGTGCTAAAGAAGCAAATTTTAAACGTACATCATTCCCTAAATCAAACCCACCCTGAGGAGTAACATACGCCATAACTACGGATAGAACTCCTATAGCAAATAAGAAAAGAAGTGTTTGAATTGGTTTCATAAAATGACCGCTGTAATGATATTTCAAATATGTAGAAATAATGATTTAACGATAAAACAAATGGAAGAAGTTCCCCACATAGAGATATTAATTATTCGTTACTGTAAATTTTTAATTTCATTCCCGGACTAATCTTATCCGTACATCCATTCCATTCCATAATGTTCTCGGCCGAAATCCCGGGGAATTTCTTGGAGATTAACCATAAAGATTCCCCATTTTGAACCGTGTATTCTGTCGCTTTACCTTTCCCTGGTTTAGCCTGGGTAGGTTTCAATTCAATTTTGTTATCCGCCATTTCTTCTTGTTTTTCACTGGATGAAATGGGGACATATAAGGTGAGTTTCTGACCAATATTTATGCGATCCGATTTTAAATGGTTCCATTGTTTGATGTGACTTACCTGGATATCGTATCGAGTTGCTATTTTCCCTAATACATCTCCAGATTTTACGGTATACGTTATCGGTTTGTTTTTGGTTAAGTCGGGTATCCCACTTTCCATTTGCTTTTTCAACTTGGCCAGTTCTTCTTTCTTTCGTTGGACCTCCTCTTTTTGAAATGCAATAAACTCGTCATGTTTTAAATTAAATAAATCAGCTTTTTCGTTTGGAAGATAGAAAGCTGTTTTTGACTTGGGGAAAATGGTTTTCCCAATTAAAACAGGATTCATAGATTGTAATTCTGCTACCGAAATATGCATGAATTTATGAATGGTTTCAAAATCTAATGTGTCTTGACTTTCTACAGCTTTTAGATTTCCTTTAAAAATAGAATTTTTGGGATGAGGTGCTTTAAAATGTTCGATCCAGTTGGTCCAAGATTTTAAGTACGAGAAGTACCCCTGCAATTCAGGGTCAAGAGTAGTGTAAAAATTGGCTGCATTTACCGTGTCCAGTTGGCTTATTCTTCGGTTTACATAAGGGACCGAGGTAAGGAATGCGGTAGTGACTAATAATTCATTATTCAAGTAATAGTCATTCAAAAACTTTAGGTAAGAAGAAGCCGCATAAGTGGAGAGTAACCGAGAGTTTCTTTCATCGATCCAAGAGTTTACGACTAAACCATATTTCCGGGCATTAATAAAAGACAATTGCCATTCACCCGATTTATCCGATTGATACTTTAGAATGGGATTACAACCACTAACAATTAAGGGTAAGATGGCATATTTGGAAGCGACATCTTGTAGGGAAAGAATAGAGTCATAGATCAATTTGGCATCCGTGTATTGAAGTAACAACGAATAGTAATCGGTACATTCTCTAGCCATGAATAGCGTTAGAAGTTCCTCTTCAAATTGAGGATTGAGGGGAAGAGAATCTAAAAATGAAAAATGTAAATTTTCGTTGTGTTTTAACTTTGGAGGGCAATCCCAAGAATTTATGTTCGATGGGAAGGAAAGAATAGTCGCATATTCCTTATTGGATTCCAACATGGGTTCAATCCGATTTGAAACAAAGTTTTGACCGATGGAAAAAAAAGAAATACAGAAAAAAAGCACTGAAAATAAAACCCGCATATAGACTTATTGGTGGCTACAAAAATAGCAAGCAACGGGCCATAAAAAAGGGTTGTTAATAACTGAGGAAAAGAAACATATCCTTTTCCTCAGTTACTGGTTTATTGTTCGAGTAATTCTACCGTTGCGGCATCTACAGATGAGGTGTAAAAATACCCTAAAGCTAATACTTCATCTTCCCCTTCTTTGTATACATTGCCTCTGATTTCAGCTGGCGGAGATGCAAATGGACTTCCCACCTGTAACAGTTGTTGACTTACCAAGAGGATGTAGTCGAAATAACGTGCTGAAATTGTGGTTTGTTCAATAGTCACAAAAACCTGACCGGTTAGGGACTCATTTTTGTATTCTTCGAATTCTTCTTGATCTAAACTATATACATCGAAATCAATCACATCTTGTCCATCCACAAAACGGTCATCAGAAACAAATATGTCTTCCGCGGCAAAGTTGTATTGGCCATTAACGTACGATTTCCATTGGTAATTGTCTCCTAATCCAGCAGGTTCTAGGGTGTTGATTTTAACCAAAAAATCTCCTTTATCGGCCGAAGGACCGTCTTCTTCTGAAAGTTCGTGCCAAATGGTATCAATGGGTACAATGGACTCCATTAACTCCGATGCGGATAAATAAGACGTGCCGTCAGGTAAAGAAATGTGAATTTGGTATTCTTTTCCTTCTAGTCCTTGGTATGGCAATTCAAACTGTAACTCCGTATCGTTGAAAACATACGTTCCTGCATATGCTCCGTTTTCTTGTAAGGTGACCACGGCCGATTTGTATTTTGAATATTCTGGCGGTTGAGGCGCAAAATAGTTGTCTAAACTACTTAAACGTACGGATTGAATGACATCTAAGTTTGAGATAAACCCATCCACTACTAAAACCGGTTCTGGATCATCTAGATCTAATGTGATTACGTCTGTACATGCCGAGATCGAGAATACAGATAAAATGGCGATAATATAGATATGTAATTTCATGATTTACGTATTAAAATTTGAAATTATAAGTAATGAATGGTACCGGAATACCAATAATTGAAAGTTGCTTTGCCTCCGTTAACAAAGGATTGTCG
>MAAC01011988.1_pt1 | contig 33149 bp, 35 predicted proteins | sample 1115981 | NCBI WGS metagenome assembly MAAC01 (sample SAMN04961126, study PRJNA320927) | seawater metagenome | isolation source: sample BD02T64 sea water enriched with oil for 64 days | place: USA:Gulf of Mexico | collected 2013-07-27 | reverse complement strand
ATTTCAGCTAGTGGGATTTAATTGCTGATAAGTTTGTAGTACTTTGAAAACACGTCGATACAGATACCTGAAAGACCGCTTTAGTGGCTTTAATCAAATTGTTCTGACCCCTTAGATTTCCCTCCACTTTGGGTAGATGCTTTAAGTACATAAGCTAAGTATCAGTCGCGTTAATTTAGTTATATCACTATCGCTTTTTAAATCTACCTAACCCCAAGCCTATCAGACCAAATACGAAAATGGCGATTGTTGTGGGTTCGGGTATGTTTGCTATATTGCCCAGCTGCCCTCTTACCGAGCCTGGAGGAAAGTCCGATGTATGTATATTGATATAAAAACCCGTTGGAGCCGAGGTAATTGCACTGATGTCAGCAAGACTAATGTTAGTGGTATCAATTAAAGTATTTGCCCCCCCTGATGTCGCAACTCCCATACTGAAAAACACTCCAGCATTGACTCCAGCAATTCCAAAGGGACCATGAACATGCATTGCTAGCGGGGAAAGTATATTTGCGTGGGTTAAATCCCAAGACACCAACCCTGTCACGTTATCAAAACTAATGGTGCCAAAAGCTAGCCCATCAGGATCACCAGCACCCACTTCTTGTGCGCCATCTAAATTCATTTGATAGGTAATTAAAGTGGCTTGTGCTGTGTTACATAGTAGTAAAAGCCAAAAGAAAGAAATTATTATAATGCAATAATTTCTCTTATTTTTTTGTGTAATCATGATTATTCTTTCCTATATTTATATTAGAAACTTATGTTTTTTCACCTTTGATAAGGAACATGACACCATGACTAATTTCCTTTATGCATCCTAAGATGCAACATTTAAACCACACCATTTAAATATACAATTTTCAGTTGATTACCTTTTTTTTAGCGATGTGTATGCATGGTTGTGTAAAAAATCCTGACATTAATAGCTCTGCATTTAATTGAATAGCTTTAATGGTGACAAGGTAGTATCGCATTAACTGTCATAGCTCAAAAATGATATAAGGTGGGGTGTTTTGTTTAGGAACATTTAACTATCATTAGAAAATATATGGCAAATATTTTGAGGATAATGTCAGGAATGCACAAAGAAGCCTTTGAGTTAGAAAGTGGGGAGCAAGTTTATAGATTACTAAGATGAATAACCAATGGGGGAATGCAACAGAATAACCAACTCAATTCAAACCAAGTAAATCAAGTTGCTCATGCCTGGGCAATCTCTTAAGAAAAGCAGCGGCCATTTGTTCGTTGCTCATTTTTGGAGGATTCAAGTAATGATCGAACCCTATCGTAACTCTAAAGCTTGCGCCACATTCTTTGCTATTGCTACACGAACAATACAAGTGTGTAACGTGCGCGCTTTGCATTTCTCTTGAAGTTACAAAAGCTTTTTGTTCACAGCTAGGACAATTAACGCGAGCCATAATTAACACCAAACAATAAAACATAACTGTAATTATATACAGTCACAGAAATGCTGCAATAATAATCTCTAAACACTCAACCTATAGACAAAATCACTCCTCTTCACCTTCCGCTTTCGAGCAAAAAACGTGTACTTTTGACATTGGTTGTGACATTGGCCAAATAGCTTATTTACGGGCAGGGCTTTATCAATCGGGGTTTTACTAAAAAATAGAGGATCTAAAAAAAGGATCGGAATGTCAAAAGAGTGACATTAATTGTCATTAAATGTCATTAAAAGGATCGGAATAATTGATAAAAGTCAAAACTCTACAACATAGCCATTAATTATCACTAAACCAAGTGCACAAAAAAGACCAGAAGCAATAGCTACTGGCCTTCCATTAAAACCGTCAACGTATCTTAGGACGGGACAAGGTAAATACTGTTAGCCAGTAGCAACCACTTGCTTGGTTTTGTCTTTTTCCTTGGCTCTGAAAAACACCCTAAACAAGCGCATTAACCCTAATGTACTAACGGCAATGCCTACAATGATAAATTCAAAGTACCAGGGCGCACCTTTATATCCCATAGCAATCCAACCTTTTAACATTATTGGTTGTGTGCTTGGTAAGAAGTGCATAGCGAACAATGCTAAAAAGAAGATAATAATAATTTCATCCATGTAAGTATTTTTACGATTTTTCAATACTTGCATATCATAATCAGTGTCGTTATTTTCAGTATTTAACAAACGTGTTTCTTCAGCTTTAAACTTAGCGATTTTTAAATTACATTCTGCTGTCGCAATGCTTGCCGCCATTTCTGAAGAGATGCGTTTTCTTTCCCTATAACCACCCGTTAAGTCAGCGATAGGATCAGTTAAAAAAGAAAAGATTGATTTTAACCAGGGCATATTATTTCACCTTTAATAAATTTGCTAAAAAAGCTTTTGGGTTTTGGGCAATAAACTGCACTAACTTGTTTAAGCCCTCTAAAATATGTGGGGCAGTGTAGGCCACCACGGCGATTACGCCTGTGGTTAAATCCTCGTTAAATTCTCGCCATTCACAAAAAGCGGCGGCAGAATACGCGGCAAAAATAGCGACCAATACATTCATAAAATAATGGAAGAAAGTAAACTTTTTACCGCTTATATACATTTGTACGGCGGCGGCTAAAAATGACAATACAACCAAACGGCCCCATTGCTTAATAAATTCAATTAGGTCAAGTACATCAAACCAAGTCATTTAATTAATATCCTTATTTATCGTCTTCGGTGGCTAACTCAGGGTGTAAATCTGAATAAGTAGGTATGTTAAAATCAAGGTGCAAATGTGCGGGTAAATATTCGTTTATTTGCTGCATTTCTTGCTGCAGTGGCACCACTTCATTGTTGTAATAACTACGGGTTATTTTGTCTAAATCACCAAAGCCCGGGCTATCGCCACTTGCTTGACCGCTTAATGCTTCACTTGCGCGGTGCATGCTTAACATATCGTTTAGTGTTATTTTTTTAATACGTTCAAATTCGTCTTTAGTTGAAACGTCACCAATGGGCGTTATTTTTATCGCCTTTTCAGCGTCACCTTTGGGTGATTTGGTATTAATAAATAAACTTCTAAAGTTACCCGCACCTTTACTTTCTGAAATAGCCTTTTTGAGCATAGCTTCATCTTCGCCATTCAAGTTGGGATCGGCCATCGAAAAAATAAAACCCATATGCGCGCCATTTTTATAGTATTTACGGCGAAACAAGGTTGCATCTTCATTAAGTAAAGCTGACTGAATACCACCGTAATATTGCGGAATAGAATAAATACCTTGGCGTGGGTCATATTCTTTTACCTGGATAACTTCACCTGGTTGGAATTTTAAAACTTTTCCATTGTTTTGCAGTTGTGCATATACATTAGGTTCAGTGGTATAACGCATATTCAATGCAGGTAAATGTTTTAATTTTATCGGCGTATTAAACGCATTGTTAATTACCTGAAAATAGCCCATACCCGACCACAAATAATCAAAAGAGAATTTGCTGAAATTGTTTCTATTCAAAATGGGATTTTTTTTAAACCATTTTAAAATCATATTTCGTTTAAAAAATAAAATAGGTGCATGCTGGGCATTAACATCAAGTAACTTTATTAAGCCGGTTAATGAAATCGGTGGCGTATAAAGACCATCCATGTCGGCATAAATGCCCATGTATTCCGTTAAACGGTTATCTAAACACGGCTCAGGATCACCAAAACTAAAACTATTAATGTTAGAGCTAGGGGTAGATTGGCTTTTGTTTAATGCCGATTCTGCTTTTTTGGCTACTCGCCTTTTAGTAAATTTCTTTTTCATTAAGCCGCTATTCCTATTGAAGTTCGTGTACTGTCGATACCACCTGAAAGTGGTTCGTATATAAGCGCATGCATAATGGCCCATGCAATATCGGCATGGCCTGTTACTGCTGTTCGGTTGGTTGCGTAACTAATTTGATCGCCAACTACTTTTTTACGAATATTAATAAAGCTACTTGCTATACCTACCGACTCTTCATCAAATTCAAGTCGTTTATTCGCAATAATATTTATCGCTTTTTGTACTAAACGGTTTTTCATTAGTGGGTTGTAATAAATGGGCATTGCCATGGCAAAAAACTTCTGTATTAGCTCAAACACACCTAAGCCAATGCCTGTAGTATCAACGCCAATGTGTACCACGTTATATTTAAGTGTTAGCTCTTCAATTTGCTTTGCCATGCTTTCAAAATCGTTACCGGATAAATTTAACGTTTCAAGAATGCGGAATTTTTCAGAAGCATTGGCGGGTAAAGTCATCACCACAACGGCGGCCATGTCACGGGTTCGAGCGGGGTCAAAACCAATCACCACGGGTTTCATGCCGTATGGTCTTTCCCATGTGTGATCAACATCTTTCCACTTGGTGCTATTACCCACACAAGCCATGATTTGTTTTAGGCTAAAGGCAGAATGCGCATCATCAATAAATTTGCATAAAAATAAGTTGTCGAACTCTTCTTTGGAATACTCACCTTCAAGCAATTCAATATCAATACGGTCAAAGCCTTGGTTAACAACATCGTGAACATGTAAGCGTTGTCGCCAAATACCGTCTTTACAAAGCACACCATTTTTTAAATATTTATGACTAGTATCAACGTCAAACTCGGGGTCGTTACAGGCTTTAGTTTTTCTATACCAGCGACCATTCCATAAATCATAAGCTTCATGACTGGTAACACTTGGTGTACTGAAATAGGTAATTTTAAAATCTTTATGCGTAGCCATTGCTTGGGCTAAACTACGAAGTTCTTTAAATTTAGGGATCCAAAAGACTTCATCAATATATAAATCACCACTGGCCGATTGTGCCGTTCGTGCATTGGTAGACTTAAAATAAAGCGTGGTGGTTTTGCCATTATTATTCAAAGTAAGTGGCGAGCCGCTTAATTCAATACCAAAGTGTTCACGGCATAAAGCAACAATGTTGGCTTTAAATATTTCCGCCTGGTCGCGTGATGCTGAAATGAATATTTTATTACGGCCATTAACAACGGCATCGTAAAAAGCTTCAAAGGCAAAATAGAAAGTAGCGCCAATTTGACGAGGTTTTAATATAAAGCGGCTGCGGTGATCTTGATTGTCGAACCAATACTGTTGATGGGGGTAAAGTAATTCATCTTTAAGCTGGTCCAGCATTTCCTTAGTAATACCAGACACATCATTTTTAACTTTCTTCTTAGCTTTTTTCTTCCTTTTGCCTTGGTGCTCAGCACCATCATTAGCCGCATTAGGCTGTGCTTGCCCATATTTTTTAGTTAACCGGGCACTAGGTAAACGCGACTGATTTAATGCACAAATCTGCTTAGTTAAAAATTCAATTTCTTTATAGTGCTTATCGGTTTTATCCTCTAAATCCACCAACAAATTTAAACGGCGTGATATTTGTATTTCAACGTTTAACGACGGACACAACTCATTCCAATCACCATCATCAGCCCAACGGCGTAAAGTACGCGCGCTTGGCATATCTGGTAACTCTGCTATTTCATCAAACGTTAGCGCACCAAAAACATAATGGTTGCGTGCTTGTTTTATCGTTGCAGGGTTGTTTCTAAGCTTCATTAACGCAAAACACACCAATATAAATAAAGAATATCGGCAGTTTATAGCGCTAAAAATGTTAATTCTTTAACAACGAAACCTATATGTTCCTAAATGCTTAATATAGGAATTTCAAAATGTTAAATGAATGGAAAGGAATAAAATCAGAGGGCAAACTTAAATCCTAAGTAATCATATTTACTATTTAATTAATGTACAAGGGTTAAAAATGGCTGGTGATTTAAGAACTTTACCGCAAAGCATATGTTCAGTTGGTATGACTGTTGACGGTCGTGAAATTACAAAAGCACATATTGACGACATAGTGGAAACGTACAATTTCAACAAATATGGTGCGCGAATTAATTTAGACCATTCAGCAGAGTTCGGCGGCTGGTTAGCTAAAAATTATTACCAGATAGACATTAACGGCGGCATGCTTGGCGATGTAATGGAAGTGTATAAAGCCAAAAATGACGAAGGTGTACTGTGTCTTTATGCCATTTTAAGCCCTAATGCCTCCTTTGTATTATTGAATCAATCAGGCCAAGCCGTTTATTACAGTGTTGAATTAGACCAAGATTTTCAAGGCTCAGGTAAAACATACCTTACAGGGTTAGCAACAACAGATTACCCCGCTTGTTGCTACACCACACGTGCTAATTTCTCCTCTAATAAGCGACAAGAAAACACCATTGAAAACTTTAAATCAACGCTTGATTTTACTGATATTTACGCGTTAACCAACTCAAACAAACCACCGGAAAAGCCGCATTTTAGCTTTAAAAATTTATTCCAGAAAAAGGACGATGAAGAAATGAATCAAGCCCAATTTACACAATTACAAACCGCCTTAACTGAGCCATTAGCTGCATTAGCAACAGGGTTTTCAACATTAACCGCATCAATGCAAAACATTGAAAAAAACTTTACTGCAAAACCAGATGAAGATGTTAGTGGCGATGAGCCAGAAAAAGATCTAGAAAAGAAAACTGAATTTTCATTAGCTGACAATGACGATTTTAATAAGGTCACTAAGCAAGTAGGTGACATGGCAACACAAATTGAAAATTTAAGTACGCAATTAAGTAAAGCCATTGGCGAACCTGCAAAAGAAACAACCGATGCTGATGATGAAAATCTAGGTGATTTCAGCAAAAACGAAGCAATGCTTTAGTACAAATATTTTATCGATTTATTTAACAGAATAGTTAACAGGAAATTACCATGAAAAAAGATATTCGCTTAGTGTTTAATAAAATCATGCAAGGCATGGCTCAAGCTTATGGCGTAGATGACATGACGCACAAGTTCACAGTTACACCTTCATTAGAGCAAACCTTACAAGACCAAATTACTGAGCAATCAAGCTTTTTAGGCATGGTGCACACACAAGTTGTTGACCATGGCGAGGGCGAAACCATTTTTGGTGGTGTATCGGGCTCTGTAACGAGTACCACAAATACCAAGGCTGGAAACAAGCGTAGCCCACGTAATGTATTGGGTTTAACTGGCTCGCAGTATAAGTGTAATAAAGTGCACTCAGATGTATTTATTCATTACGATGATTTAGACACTTGGACTCCTGCCTTTAAAGATTTCCATCAACGTTACCGTAAGTGGGTACAGCAAGCTATTGCCAATGACCGACTAATTATTGGTTGGAACGGTACAAGCTACGCTGTTGACTCAGACATTGATGCTAACCCACTAATGCAAGATTGTAACATTGGTTGGTTACAAACCCTTCGTGATCAAAAGCCTGAAAATGTTGTTACTGAAATTGAAGCGGCAAGTGGTGTTGTTAATATCGGCTCTGGTGATAATAGTGATTACGCAAACCTTGATATGGCCGTGCATGACGCATTGCAGCTAATCCCTGAGCACTTACGTAAAAATTTAGTGGTTCTATTAGGTAGCGAGTTACTAGCCACTGATAAAGCTAAATTGTATGAAGCACACGGTGCTACTCCAAGCGAAAAACAAGCCATTGAATTACAAGCCGTTAATAAAACTTATGCTGGTTTATCTGCTTACACGCCTGAATTTTTCCCAACGCGCGGCATTATGATCACAAGCCTTAAAAACTTGGTCATTATGGTGCAAAAAGGCACATGGCGTAGACACGTAGAAGATTCAAGCGAATCGGAAGCCATTATTGATTGGAATGGCCGTCGTGAATGTTTTGGTATTTCAGTGCTAGAAGCTTGTGTCTATGTTGAATCAACCAACGTCAAATTATATGACGGTACCGACTGGTATTAAGTATTAAATAATTCCCTTGGACTTTGGGCCTGTGTAAGCAGGCCATTTTTTATAGAGTAAAAATCATGAGTAAAATGCTAAGAAATCGACAAGCCGCAGCATCAGGAAACAATGAGAAAAAAGTAATCATTGCCGTTGACCCTGCACAAGCTGGCTCTGATAAAACGGTGACATTAAACAAAGGTGAACGTACTCAAATCATGAAAGATTTTGACATGTACGCCATCGGCATGAACTCCGACTTAGCTCAGCTTAAACAATTTTCATCCATTGAAGATAAAGACCAGTATAAAAGCGAAGCGTTAACCAACAACGAATACTTGAAATACGTTGATGATTATCAAGCCAGTGGCGCTAATCATCCAAACATCGTGCTTGCATGGGTGTTTATTTGGTTAGTTGACTTAAAACGTTGGTCAAAAGCACTTGAGCTTTTACCGTTAATGGTTGAACAAAAACAGCCACTACCAACGCGTTTTAATACCAAGCATTGGGGCGTATTTATGGCTGACCAACTTTATACAGAAGGTGCTGTTCAGTTAGAAAAAGGCCTTAAAAGCATTCAAAGCAGCAACATTATCAACCCGTTCTATCAACTTATTGGCTTGGCTGAAAAAGGCAATTGGGACTTAGGTGAAATTGTTGGCGGTAAAACGTATGCCATGGCGGGTAAGTTAGAACATGTTCGATTCAACTACGGCAACGCGCTACACCATTACATTACAGCCACAAAAATTAACGAAAAAGCAGGGGTTAAAAAAGCCGCGCGTGATATTGCTAAAACCCTAAATATTGAAATAGAAATTTAACAAAAGAGTAACAACTCTTACGCCATGTGGCCAACTTCAACTGATTAAACCATTGATATGTTTTTGATCGCTTGTTGTGGCGGCCACACCTAATTTTAACAATTGAAAGTGGATAATTTTAAATGAATTTAACGGGTATGCCATCGGCCACCACATCAACAAAAACCGTCACTAATAACAGTAATAATGGTTTTTATCCTGATGTAGCCATTGCTGAATTTATTCAACATTATGCTATAGCAACGCAATACGGCAATACCACAGGTATGCCCGTGCAAAAACTTAGTTTAGCTATTACCTCAGTAAATAAAGACTTAGCATTTTATTTCGCGACTAACTGGCTTGAGAGTAACACTTTGGCTGATGTACCAGGTGATGTTGTAAACGGTGAAAGCACACTTGTTACTTTGTATAAGCATGCCGTATTTAGCCTGGCAAAATCATTATTGTTAATTAGTACGCTTGGGGAAACCCATCGTGACAAAGGCACAGTACAAGCGTTAGACCGTATAGACAGTGAGCAGCATTGGCTTAAACAAAGTAACGATGCCATTTCTCAACTAATGAATTGCAGTAAAAACTTAACAGTAGAGTTGATTTAAGCATGAGTAGCCAAAGCAAATTACAGCGCTTAACTGCTTATTTAATTGATGCAAAATATCAAGACAGAAAACTCGCTTTACCAACACAATTTGATGCCTGGATAGAGGGCGGCAGAATTGAGCCCGCCAGTAAGCGCATTAACGGCACTGGCATTTTAGCAGCAAGGTTTTATTACAGCGGCGTTATTAGCATTAACCCCTGCAATGCACCGGCTGAATTAATATGCGCATTTGTTAGTTTTTGGTTGCAAGAACATGCTGAAAAAGAGGATAGCAGCGAAGTGGAATTTAGCGTTGATACGCTTGAAGACAATAGTGTTGAAGTGGAATTAACCATTGAAACCTTTAGTGAAGACATTGAACTGATTGAACAGGTTGATGGACCCTTTTTATTAAATGGCAAGCACTATGACTTTGGTGAACAAAGTTTATGGATAGCTGAAATATTTACCTTAACCGGTGAAGTTTCTCAGCAAGAAAGCACGTAATGCTAGCTGTTGACTTTAAAGCCGGTAAAGCACTTGAAGAGCTTAATTTACTCACATTATCACCTAGTAAACGTAGAAGAATATTACGCGGTGCAGGTAGAAAAGTTAGACGAGATACAAGAGCAAGGTTAAAGGGGCAGTCTGATTTAAGTGGAAAAGCTTGGAAAAAGCGATCTAACGGCCGTAAAAACAGAATGTTGAAAAAGATAGGTCGAAAATTAATAGTTAAAACCACTGAAAACAATGCGGTAGTTACTTTTGGTGATACGAGAACTGCGCAAATAGCGAGAGCACACCAAGATGGTGACAGTTATGAAGGTAACCTAAAAAGTTTAGATAAAAAATACGGGAAACTTAACGGTGAACGACCTGCAACCCGTAGACAAGCCAAAGCTTTACTTAAAGAAGAGTACAGAGTTCGAAAAAGCCGAGGGCAAGGTTTGAAAAAACCGTCAATCAAATGGATTGTAGGAAACTTAAGTATAAAGAGAGCAGGGGCTGTTTTAAGGGCTATTTCACCTGTTTACCAACAAAGTAGACGTAGGTGGGATCACAGAATAAGAGAACGTTCGTTTTTAGGGCAAGAGCTTGAAGAATATAAACAGTTAAAAAATTACATGTTAGACGAGGCAATGCGCCTTGGTTAGCTAAAAAGTACATAAATCAAGTAAAAGGATCACAACATGTCTCAAGGTAAGGTTTTAGTCACCGCACAACAAACAGGTAGTGGCGCCACCAAAGAAGTAGAACGCGCGGCTTTGTTTATTGGTGTAGGCACGGAAAATTTAAACGCAGTGGTTGCCATTAATGCACAGTCTGATTTTGAAACCTTAGTGGGCGCAGATACGGCATTAAAAATTCAGTTAGATGCTTGGATGCGTAATGGTGACGAATTAGTGTCAGGTTGGGCTATCCCTATCACTCAAGGTGATGACATTTTAGCGCAAATTGATATGGCAATGGATCAAGGTGTTAGTCCTGAAATTATTGTTATTTGTACACCCGTTACAGGCAAGCCCGAAGTAGAAACCTATCAAGCTAAAGCATTAGAATTACTTTCAACACATGCTCGTCGAGTTAGAATTTTGATGGCCGCACCAGGTTGTGATGCAACCCCTGTTACGGGTGAATCATGGGCAGAGCATAACACGGCTATACAGCCTTTAATTGAGGGTGTTGCAGGTAAAGAAATCGCGGTTATTCCATTACTTTATGGTGATGAATTAGGTGGCGTTGTTGGACGTTTATGCAAACGTAGCGTAACCATTGCTGATAGCCCAATGCGCGTATTAACAGGCCCACTATCGTTATTGCCTGCACCCGTTGATAAAGACGGTAAACCATTAACCGGTGCTGTAACCGCAGCACTTGATGTTATTCGTTTTAGTTGTATCCAATTTTATACTGACTTTGACGGCATTTACTTTGGTAGCGTGAACATGCTTGATGCGGAAGGTGGCGATTTTCAAAAAATTGAAGCGGGTCGCGTGGTCGATAAAGCCGCGAGACAAGTGCGCATTATTGCCATTTATCAAATTAAAAACCGTCGTTTGAATAATTCACCAACGGGTATAGCTTTTGGTAAACGAATTTTAAGCAAACCACTGCGTGAAATGAGCAAAAGTATCAATATTGGTCCCGATAAATTCCCTGGTGAAATTGATGTACCAAACGAAGACTCTATTGGTTTAACTTGGATTACGCCAACGCAGCTGCAAGTGTTGATGAAAGTTAAACCTATTGATTCACCAGACACAATTATAGTCGGCATTATGCTCGACACCACAGAGTAGTTATTTAGTTGTAGGTACGGCTTTTGCCGCAAATTACAAACAGATCCTAAGCAAATTCTAAGGTAAGAATTATGAGCAAAAAATCATTAGGCGGTAAAGATTTTGACACCATGATTGGTGACAAAATGGTTCATGTTATTGAGGCCAATGTAAAAATAACTGATGGACGAAAAGTTAAATATACGCGCGGTGTTCCTACTGGCTTTATTGATGGCCCTGTTGAAGCAGAAGTCACATTAAAACTTGATCATGAAAACTTTTTACTTGTAGAAGGTCAAGCGAAAGCGGCAGGCAGTTGGAAAGGTATAGAGCCCTTTGACGTGTCATTTATGGCTGAAGTATCTGCAGGCACTAAAAACGTTGAAGCCTTTGGTGTATTACCGCAATTAGATGAAGTTTTAGGCTTTAAAGCGGAAGGTGGCGAAGAGGATACTACCTCAATTAAAGGCATTGTTACCTCACCTGACTTTATCAAAATTAATGGTATTCCGTACTTAACAAAAGATGAAGTGCGCGACCTTTAACGGTTATAGCATGAGTAACGTTAGCAAAAGCATTTGAACAAACCCCATTAAGCACAGGAACATTTTGACATGACTAAAGCAATAGATAATTTACCCGAAGTTAAACCGTTAACATTAACGGTAAAAAGTTTATTGGCCGCGATGGAGCGCAGCCATCATACCGTTTTTGAAGCTGATTTTAGTATAAATATCATTGCGGTTCGTCATGAAGACACTAACGCCAATAGCTTTAACGATGTGCTTTGTGTGCTTTATAAAGATAAAAGTAAAGATAAAGAAAAGTGGCAATTAGAACAATTTAAATGCACGACTGACCCCGGTGTTTATTACCGCGAAAACCCGTGCAATGTTGACGGTACTGCGGTGGTTGTTCCAGGTCAATACCGTGGTTTATGGACCTTTGGTTTTCATCAAAGTAAATACCCAGCACTTGTACAAAATAAACCTGTAACCGTTTTTCGTGATTGAAACAAGGACGATACGATAAACACGGACGTTACCACCACCCATGTTATTAAACAAAAGGGCTACTTTGGCATAAATTGCCATCGTGCCAGTGCTAACCATGAGTCAACCCAAGTTGATAAATGGAGCGCAGGTTGCCAAGTGATAGCGAACCCTGATGATTTTGACACTTTTATGGCCTTATGCCGCGAATCGGCCAAAAAATGGGGTAATACCTTTTCTTACACGCTGCTAGAGCAAAAACAGCTTAAGTAAAAAATAGCAAAGAATAACGGTTAATCATTTAATTTTAAACAGATAAAAAGAGAGTAATCAACATGGCTTTAGAGAAACAAATAACGGTTGAAGTGGGTGATTTGGAACTTGTATTTAACGTGAACTTAGCCGCGCATGATAAATATATTAATGAGCTGACAATGAAAGAAAAAATCAAGCCAGCCACTAACTTTTTAATAGCAACGGTTGCCCCTGAAAGTAAAGCTGATCTTAAAGAGTTATTTAAAACGGTACCCGGTGCCGCATTAGATTTATCTGCTGCTGTATTTGAAGAATACAAACCAGACTTTGACATTTCTATAAAAAAATAGAACAGCGAGCAATTGACATAGGCAAAAGCCGAATAGGGCAATTGTTCGCGTACAAAGCAAAATGGTTACCCCACGTTGAGGTAACCGAAGAAACATTAGCCCAAGCATTGTTTTTAGAAAACGACAATGCGCAAAACTTAAAATATGCCGTCGCGAACGGCATTAGTTTAATACTCCCTGACAACTAATTATTGAGTTGAAGCAAAGCAATGAGCGGATTAAGTAAGCTAGAAAAATTGATGTATTCCATTGGCGTTGTTGATAAAGCAACAGGGCCAGTGAATAAGATCATGGCTAAAATTAATCAGCTCAGCTCACAGGCCAGTGGTGCACAAGACCAAATGATGCGTGGTTTTATGGGCGCGGCGGGTGGCGCTATGATGCTTGTTGGCTCGTTAAATCCTGCTATTGCTGCAAATCAGGCGCTAGGTGAGGTGAGTTCGTTAGGTGTCGCAGAAAGTTCATTACAACAACTCAATGATACTTCAATCAACTTTACCGCTAAATACGGGGGTAATGCCGCTGATGTTATTAGCGCCTCTTATGATATTCAATCGTCTATTGCGGGGTTAACGGGCAAAGAATTAAGCTCGTTTACCAATGCCAGTGCCATAATGGCCAAAGGCACAAAATCAGACGCGTCAACCGCAACAAATTACTTAGGCACCATGTATGGTGTTTATCAAGACAATGCCACGGCTATGGGGAAAACCCAATGGGTTGAACAATTAGCAGGGCAAACCGCCACCGCTGTTCGCATGTTCAAAACCAATGGTAATGAAATGTCTAGCGCCTTTACCAGTTTAGGTGCAGGTGCACAAAGCCATGGCATTGAAATGGCTGAAAGTATGGCCGTTTTAGGTCAATTACAAGCGACCATGTCGGGCAGTGAAGCCGGTACAAAATACAAAGCCTTTTTAGCCGGTGTTGGTAAAGCTCAAGAGCAACTTGGTGTGCAATTAACTGACGCGCAAGGCAAGTTATTACCCATGGCTGATGTGCTTGAAACCTTACAGGGTAAATTTGGCAATATAGATACCGTGGCAAAGTCAGATGCGCTTAAAAAAGCCTTTGGTAGTGATGAAGCGACTGGCTTAATTAAATTACTACTACCGCAAGTCGACCAATTAAAAAATAATATTAATGCCTTAAATGAACAAACAGGCATGCAAACCGCTGTTGATATGGCTAACGCCCAAACTGATGCATGGATGCGCCTTAGTGGTGGTTTTAATGCGGCAGCTACGGCATTAGGCCAAGCCGTGTTACCCATTATTGAACCCGTGGTTGAAGTGTTGGGCTCTATGCTTAGGGGCGTGCTTTGGCTTAGTCAAGAATTCCCCATGTTAACGGGTGTTGTTGCCACTATGGCCGTGGGTGTTACTGGGTTAATTGTGGCTATGGGCCTACTAAACATGGGCATGGGCTTTGCTAAATTTGGCATGATTGGTTTTGGTGGCGTTGCTTCAATATTTACAAAAACTTTTTTAGGGCTAACGTCAGCAATAAGCTTTGCGCGTAACACTTTATTAGGTTTCCAAATACTTGCCGCCACCAGTGGTGGCGCATTAGGTGCCATGAACGTACTTTTTCTTAGTGCAACCAGTGGTGCTTGGGCATTTACTGCCGCATTACTGGCTAATCCGTTAACGTGGCTTGTAGCCGCTGTTGGCTTATTTGCCTTTGCCATTTATAAATACTGGCAGCCTATTAAAGCCTTTATGTCTGGCTTTTGGGATGGTTTAGTGAGTAGCTTTGCCCCCGTTATTGACGTGTTTTCAGCATTATTTAGCGAATTAGGTTTTGTCGGTAATGGTTTTTCATGGTTAAGCAATGCCGTTGGCGGCATTGTTGCTTGGTTTGGTGCGTTATTTACCCCCATTCATGCCACCAGTGAAGCACTTGCCGGTGCAACCAATGCCGGACAACTATTTGGTGAAATAGTGGGTGGTGTTTTCAATATATTAATGGCGCCTATTAAAGGCTGGATCATGTTATTAACCCAAGGCATTGGCCTATTAAAGTCTGCCGCTGGTTGGGTAAGTGGTTTGTTTGGTGATGACGTTGAAATAAGCGCAAGTAAAAAAATTGAACATGCCGTTAACAACCCTGCAATAAATGCGGCTGATAGGGTGTCAAATGTCGTACCAATTAACATTAATGAAATGGCCGCTAAAAGTGAAACCATTGAACAAGCCAAACAAAGTAATCAGCAATTAAGTACTGCCAGTGCTCGCAAGGTTGAAAAAAGCAATTATTTTAATCAAGTTGCCCAATCAACCCATAATAATTCAAACGCTAAAACAGACCAAAGCAAGCGTGTGTATGTCGATAACTTAACCATTAAATCAGACGATGTTTTCGCAACAAGCGACCAATTAATGGAGCTTGTTGGCTAATGGCTATTAACATTGATTTAAATATTGTTAATGGTGACTTGTCGCTTGATGAAGCATTAACACCAGTACAGCTAACTAAAACGCAAGTGATTTGCCAAGACATTAAGCACAGAATTTTAGAAAGTGGCTTATTAGCGCAATTGGTTGGCCTACGTAATACCAATGCTATTGCCATGATACTTACCGAAATTGAATTAGTCGTAGAGCAGGACGAACGTTTAATACCTGGCACCATTGAAGTGTTCAGAACTGCGCAAGGGCAATTAAGTGTTAAAGCGCAAACCATAGACAAAGGTGAATACCATGCCCGTTGATTTAAGCAAAACCGACTTTGAACAAATATTAATTGATGCGGATATTCCCGTGACTGAAAACGGCATGCAAACACAATGGGATGCGCAATTAATTGCGCATGATTTTGTTGTGAATAATGACAGCCCATTGAGCCCGTTTTGGCGTTTGCAAAAAGCTTTAGTGGGTAAACCTGCCGCGCAAATAATTGATATTTTAACAAAACAAATTATGCCTAATAGTTTTGTCGCTACCGCACAAAACGAATGGCTTGATTTAAAAGGCGCAGACCGAAACATAACCCGCTTAAGTGCAGTAAAAACACAAGGTAATGTTGAATTCACCCGCACCGATACCACAGGCGCATTAACGATAACTGCAGGCACCATTATTGAAAGCACCCCGGTTAATGGCGTGGTTTATCAACTAATCACCTTATTTGAAACCAACTTTATTATCGGGCAAAGCCAAGCGCTTGCCTTATGTGAAGCGCAGCAAAGCGGTGAAAAGTACAATTTAGTCGTAGGTTATTACAGCAAAATAACCCCAGCCATTGACGGTGTTAGTGTTAGCAATAAACAAGACTGGTTGATTAAAAACGGCCAGAACATCGAAACCGACCAAAACTTTAGTTTGCGCATTCGTGATCAGTTCGCAAGTTTAGGCGATTTTCACGTTGACGCGGTGTATAAATCAATTATTGCTGAAGTATCAGGCATTCCCATTGATAACATTATTTTTGAACAAACAGCCCCTCGTGGTGCCGGTAGTGCAAACGCCTATGTATTTTTAAACATTGGCCAAGTTAGCCAAGCGGTAATTGATGCTATTAATAACCATATTGCCAGTGGTTTTCATGGCCAAGGTGACGATTTACAAGTATTTGCCATACCAACACAAGCCAAAGTCATTGCGCTTAATATGTGGTTAAAACCAAATAGCGAAGATATTACCAGCGACGTTGAAAACTTTATACGGTCAGCTTTTAGAGAAAACGCGGGTTACAAGATAACTCGTTGCTTACCTAATGCCGTATTTAGCTTTAGTTTATTAGCGGCAGAATTACACGCAGAATTTACCGAAATAGCCAGGTTACAATTTACCACTACCGATATTACTGCAGGGGTTTGGCTACCAACTATTAGCACACTCACCATTAACACAAGCATGGTGACTAATAATGTCTAGCCAATTAGACAACATTGAATTACCTACCTGGTTAACCGGTGTTAATTCAGTTGCACTGACCAAAGCGGCCAATGCGTATTGGCAGCAAGTAGAAAGTTATTTGCTTTGGTGGCTTGATCAAATAAATAACCAAACCGATGCTTTACCCATTTTAGACCTATTAGCTTGGGAACGTGGCATAGAACGCTTACCCGATGAAAGCGTAGACCTTTACAGCAAGCGCGTAAAACACGGCATTGCTAACAGTAAAGATGCTGGCTCAAGTGTTGGCATGGAACGAATATTTAAACGTCTTGGTTTTGGCTTTGTCGAGTTTAACGAAAGAATAACCGGTCTTGATTGGGACATGATTGAAATTGCCATGATTGAAGCTGAATTTTCAGGTAAACAAGACTTAGTAAACAGCATTATAAAACAGTATGGCCGAACCTGCCGCCGTTACTATTTAAGCGCAATAAGCGCTATTGATGGTTATTTTGCTATCGGTTTAATTGAATTTGATAAGGAAGTAATTACATGAGTTTACTCGCCATAACCGATGCAGGGGTTTTGTATAAAGATGCAGTTTTTGCCGGTCAAGAAGCGCAAAATATTACTCGAGTTATTTTTAGAAACATTGCCGGATTAGTACCCCAAACCGCCATTGATTTAACCCAAGGTGTACCAACTAGCGATATTGTGCACAGTGAGCCAATAGAGCGTGTAGGGGCGTTAGATGACAATGCTATAGTGATGAGCACCGTTTTAGGCTATGACGTAGGTAACTTTGAATATAATTGGTATGGCGTAATAGCGCAAAACGCAGACTTAAGCGAAGTATTGATAGCTGTTGTGCAAACCCCGGTACAAACAAAAACTAAAACAAATGGCCCTACTACCGGTAATTACAGCGTTAAAAGTATTGTATGGAAAACCGCGAATATAGCCCAAGAATTAAACGTGTCATTGAGTGCGCTACCTTGGCAAGTACCAGATAACACCTTTGTTACCCAAGCGGCTTACGATTTAGCGATGGCTAGTAAGTTAGATAAAACCGCAAAGGCTTCTGATATTGGCGCACTTGCCGCGGGTGATTCTGCCATTAACGCAGACAAACTAAACAATCAACCCCCAACATATTACGCAAAGCAGAGTGATATCAACCTATTGAATTCACTTGTTTTTAGTGGTGACTCGTCGCTAAATGAAATTCAAGAAATTGTTGACTATATCAAATTAAACCGCAGTGATTTAGATGCTTTATCTATTGCCAGCATCGCGGGTTTAGTGGCTGCTTTAGCGGGTAAGTCTGGCGCAGGTCACAGTCACACTTTAGCAAGCTTGGGTTATAGGGGTGCGACTAACGCCAACTATTTTACTTACTCATTACCGTCTTCTGTTGTTCATCAAACTGAAAAGAGCGCTTTACATCTTACTGATGCATTGAGAATAAGCGGTAACAGGGTTTATTTGTACAAAGGCGATGGAACTTATGAATATATTGATACTCCTCCCAATACAAATACGCATCGCGCAATATCAAACTCAGTTTCATCAACAAGCAATTCTGTTTCTGCAAGCTCTGCTGCAGTTAGGGCAGCTTACAACAAAGGTAATCATTCACACCCTTATTTGCGTTCATCTTCAAGAGCTGCTGATTCATACAGACTCGAAGGTAGCACTAAAGCCTCGGTTATAGCTTCAGCTAGAAGTGGCTTAGCTCCAAGCTCCCACTCTCACACGGTCAAAAGGACCACTTTGCTTGCTAATCCTAGCGGTCAAACGTCAGGCCACTTGTATATTAGAGGTTGGCGTAACTACGATGCAATAGAGGTGGTGGGCGGTGATACTGCCGGGAATCAGGCTACTACTATGGTTCATAGTGTACCTGGTCTATTGAAAGCCTTGTCTAGTGCTGCGAATCGCAAGGTAGTGCTTTGGGATAATGGCCATGGCTATCACTGGTGGATAAACGGCTCAACTACGTACTACCTAGCTTACAGCTCTGATAACGCCAAAATATTTGCCATATACGGCATTAAATACACTTAAAGAAGTATCAATATGACATTTATAGAAAATGAAAAGATATACATAGATAAAGGAAACCTAACAAACTTTGTTTTGTGGCCTATCCCTGAAAATTTAGACGATTGGATCGTCATAGATTTTGAGCATGAATATAATTATGTGGGTAAAACTTACAACGCTGTGACAAGGGAGTTTTACAATACTCCATTGACTGACAGTCAATTACGCAAAGAATTTAAAGCAGAGCGTGAAGCTACGGTGGCTAGCTTAACTGTTGAGTTCGATGGAAAGACCTTTGATGCTGACGAAGAGTCTCAAAACAGAATGTTGCGACCTATTGCAGCACTCCAAAACGATACTGACACTTGGTTGTGGGTATTAACTGATAATACAGTCGTTCATTTAACTCGCCCACAATTTATCGCGGTACTAACATTGGCGGGAAAAGCGCAAACGGCTGTATGGGTACAAGAAGAAGCCTGATAAAAAACGGCTAATGACTTTTTTAATGTGTTGTTATTAAACGCTATTCAATGGGATGAAATCTAGCATAATGCAATTACCTGCAAGTTTTAACGTAAGCAGCCAAAGCGAGCTAAGCGCAAAATGCACACCCGTTAGTGTATTGGCCTTACATAGCTATGAAAGTGCTAGCCGTGTTAGTGCCGCGCAAGGCTCTTTACTTTTGGCTAACGCTATTAGTGATAGTACTAGGCAAAGCAAACCCAGTGCATTTAATGCCTTGGTGCTGTATGTCATTGAAAACAGTGCGAGTAAATTAGTCAACACTTTGGCAACGGTTAACAGCGCTTGCCCAATAATCGGCTTTATTAATGCTGAAAAAATGGCGGCTAGTTTTGCCAGCCTTGAACAAGACAAATTCATTGCGAATATCGGCCAAAATATTGAGTGGCAAGTCCTTAATGATATTAGGACCCTAAAACCCATTAAAAATGCTTATGGTGATAAATCAAAAGCACTATTGGCAAACGATGGCACAAGCTTAGTTACCACCATAGATAATGCTTTGGCAGAAGCAAACAGTTTAAAGGAGGCTCGAGATAATAGGCTTAGCCAAACTAACTTTGTTGCCCAAAGCTTAAACCTTGAAGTAAAAGAATTTAGCGCCAGTAATGCCGCCAACCTAGCTAGTAGCATTAAAACACTGGGCAATAATGATTTGCATTGGGCCTATGTGGTTTTTGTAGGTAGCGTGAGCGAATTAACCGCACTTAAAGAGTTGTTTTTATGATCTCAATAAATGGTTGGCAAGTACCAGGTTATAACACCAAAATTAATTGTGGCATTAAACTCGCGGGTGAAGATTTAAGCGGGGCAGGCTCTTATTTAATTTCAACTGATAATGGGGTAAAAGCCGCAGTGCTTAGCATTACCACCAATATTGCTTTTGTTGATCATAAAAAACTAGCGCAATTAATTACTAAAGCAAAAGACCTTGATGAAAATGGCGCACGCAAAATTTACACTGTAAATAGCGATGTGGCTAGCGCGTATAAAGTGCGAAAAGTTAAATTTGATGGTGAAGTAAAAACCGTTGAAGCTGAAGACGTAAAAGGTTGGGTTATTACCTTTAAATTACTTGAAGTATTAAGTAAATCTGAGCGCGAACAACAGCAACTTGATAACAAAGCCAATAAAAGCACCAATACCCAAGCCAATGACGGCCATAACAATGTGCTGGCACAATTTGAACAGGTAACAGGTGTTTAAATGCAGCAATCAGCACGATTAACCAAAAGCCTAACCTTTGGCGGTAAATCCGTTACTAATATTGTTAGTGACAGTGTACAGCTAGATTTATTTAGCACTGGCCGTGCAACGTTTGTCGTAACGTGCGAAGACGAGCCCAAAGGTGTAGTTGAATTACAATTAGGTTACAAAGTTGACGAACTAACCCCGTATTTTTTAGGGGCAATAGAATCTAAACACTTTGCCGATGGCCAATGGTTTTTAACCTGTCGTGAATTGATAGGCGCATTATCATTTTTAATACCAATGGCTTTACGTTTTGCTAATGCTAGCGATGTATTAACCGCATTAGAAAGTACCGGCTTTACGTTTGTATATGGCGAACAAGATTACATGAAAACCAAAGTGCCGTGTTTTTATCATCAAGGTGATGGTATTAGTGCGTTAAGACAATTGGGCAAAGTATTTAATATTCCCGATTATATCTTTCAACAACGCCCGGATGGTTTAATTTATGTGGGCAGTTGGCATGATTCACCGTGGGCCAATACCCCCGTTGATAATTTGGCTGAACATATCATAAAAATTAAAAGTACCACGACGGGTGAAATGATGGCCGTGCCACAAATGCGCCCAGGTATAAAACTTAACAACCGTTTTATTATTGAAACCACTCTCATAGGTAATAAGCAGAAAATAACATGGTCAAAAACGCTATACGCCGCATAGTTTTGAGATTTTTCCCTGAATTAGGGCAACGCAAACACTTACCACAACTTGCACGCATTGAAAAAGTGCATGATTTGCCCACAGGCAATAGCAAAATAAGTACCGCTTTTAGGGCTTATAAAGCCGCTGATATTCAATTATTAGATGCTGTATCGGGCGAGCCTTTAGCCACACCCATTTTTGAGCAAGTCACCTTAGCTACTGGACAAGCCCATGAAAGAGGCCTGTTTATTGAACCGAGTGCAGGTATGCATTGCTTGATTCAATATATTGATGGCTTAAATTCAAGGCCGGTGATCACTGCTATATTACCCTGGCAAAGCTTGGTACCAGACAATAAATCAACTGATGTAGTTTTACAGCAATCAAGTACCAGTAAAATTACAGGCAGTAATGAAGATTGGCACATGCAAACTAATGGTGAAATAAAGCAAACCAGCCAAAAGCACATAATTGATAGCCAAGTAAGCGAGCAAAACCACCACCAAAGAAACACCACCATAAGCGGCCACGACACTAGCAAAATTGATGGCAATCAAGTTAATGAAATAATGGGCGCCTTAAAAACCTTAATTGGTGAAAAAGCGATAATAGTCGCTTTAGATAACGTATTACTTGGTAGTAAAAAAGAAGTGATCGTTGAAAGTGGCGAAAACATGAAGCTAAAAAGCGCAAAGAACTTAATCATTAACGCTAAAAATATCACTGAAGATGCAGACACCATTAAATTAAATGGTGGCACAGGGGTTATTACCTGTGAAAGTATTTGCGCCTTTACGGGCAAACCACATGCAGATGGTTCAACAACAGTATTTGCAGGTAAATAACATGGCAATAACCAAAGCAAGCTTAAAGTCAAAAATAGAAAGTGAACTAACAAGCGCAGGTTTCGTATTACCAGGCGAACATGCTAAAGCATCAGGTATGGCACAAGCCATAGCTAACGCGGTTATTGATGAAATAACCGAAAATGGCACTGTGGTTGTTGCTGGGGGAAGTTCTGCAGGGACTTACCAGATAACATAATTTTCTAGTGGTTTACCCCCATTACAGGTTAATATAATATAAAGCTAAACGGATTTTTATTCGTTTAGCTTTTTATTTTCTATAGCGACATCTTTACTGACACTGTTTCATTTTTATATTTTAGTGTTTCTCTTCAAGTTGCTTGTTTTAAAAGGATTAATTGAGTTATGTGTGAGCTTTTAGCGATGAGTGCCAATGTGCCAACTGATATCTGTTTCAGTTTTAGTGGTTTAATGCAACGTGGTGGTAATACAGGGCCTCACAGTGACGGTTGGGGGGTGACGTTTTACGAAGGTAAGGGCTGTCGTAGCTTTAAAGACCCTAAACCAAGTGCGCAATCTCCAATTGCCGAGCTTGTTACAAAGTACCCGATGAAAAGTGAAGCGGTGATTTGTCATATCCGACAAGCTAATTCAGGTAAGGTTTGTCTTGAAAATACTCATCCATTTGTTAGACAAATGTGGGGAAGAAACTGGACCTATGCACATAACGGTCAATTAAAAGACTTTGAGAATGAACTGCCCATTGAATTTCATTTACCTATTGGTACAACCGATAGCGAACATGCTTTTTGTTGGATACTTGACCAATTGCACCTTGAGTTTGGCGCCAAGCAAGTTGACGCTAAACTACTGTTTGATTTTATAGCTTCACTGGCGGCAAAAATAGATAAGCTCGGCGTTGCTAATATCATTATCACTGATGGAGAATACTTGTTCGCGTATTGCTCAAATAACTTACATTGGCTTACTCGCAGAGCGCCTTTTGGTCAAGCAAGTCTTATTGATGCTGAAATGGCTGTCGACTTTCAAAAAGAAACCACCAGCAATGATGTTGTTACCGTTATTGCAACCAAACCACTGACGGATAATGAAACTTGGCACAAGATGTCAGCAGGACAATGGCAATTATTTTGTTTAGGAAAACTGGTTGCTGGTGATCTTATTTGCCAAGAAAAAGCTTAAATAATAAAAAGAATGTTATGCAAAAATATTGTTTAGCATTCTTTTAATTAATATCATAAAAGCTCCAAGCGATAAAACGGCTTATCTTCTGTCCTTGAGCCATATCAATGACTTTAATTTGCTTAGCATCAGACTTCTTTAAGCTAAGTTTAAGCTTGGACAAATGATCTTTTTTCGAGACTAAACAGGTAAACCAAAGCACTTGTTTTCGAAAAACTTTACTCTCTTTAATCATTTTTCCAATAAAAGCTAGCTCTCCGCCAGGACACCAAAGTTCAGCTTTTTGTCCGCCAAAATTGAGTGTTTTTTCCTGATTTTTTGAAGAATGAATACCTTTATTTAAATTCTTTAGTTTTCGCGTCGTACCTTGACTGGCTTCAGCCAAAGAGCTGTGAAAGGGAGGGTTACATACGGTTAAATGATAAAACTCATCTTCAGCTATTACGCCGCTGAATATATGATTACTGTTAGCTTGTAGTCGACAGTTAATCTTTCTATCTAATGATTTATCAGATGAAATGATGTGTTTTGCTACTTTAATTGAGATAGGATCAACATCTGAGGCGACAAAGTGCCAATCATATTCTCTTTGACCTAAAATAGGGTAAATACAACTTGCCCCAGTACCTATGTCTAATACGTTGATACGTGTTTTACTCGGTAGTAACGTCTTTGGTGTTGCGGCTAATAAATCCTGGAGATGATGAATATAATCGACTCTGCCAGGGATAGCGGGGCAAAGATAACCATCAGGTATATCCCAAAATTTCACATGGTATTCGCTTTTTAATAAAGACAAATTAAGCGCTTTTACAGCCAAGGGATTAGCAAAGTCGATTGTATCTTGATTATTATATTGATTTTTTATAATAAATTGTAATAAATAAGGGTGAGCTTTAGCTAAAGCCGTAAAATTATACCCCTGTTTGTGGCGATTATTTTTATGCAAAGTAGGACCGTTGTAATGAAAGGATAATTTAAATAGAAGCTTGGTTAATTATTATTGGGTTTTTGGCCAACTTTAAAATAACCATTACTGGTAAATTGCACGGCTTGTTGGCGTTTCTTACCTAATAAGATAGAGCCATCATCCATAAATAAAAAGTTTTTCCAGCATCGTTGGAATGTAAGCCAGCTTGTTTCTATTACGTTATCTCGAGAGCTGCAGTAGTACACAACGGTATTTTGATCCCAGTCTAAATGGCTTTCTATTAATTGTGGAAGTGCTTGATCATTGCTGTCCCAAATACCTTCCCACTTTCCTTGCTCTAACCAATTATTTTTATCTGAAGGCCAATCACCTTTTTTGAAAAAATCAGGATGATCTACCTGACGAGAAATAAAGGTGTCCCATAAAATATTTGCTCGTTCAATACTCATAGGTTTTATTTTTGCTAAATCATTTTCTGCAATGGGTAAACTTTTATGCTTGAAAATCCAGGCATTTTTTAAACTTTCTAGCGGTAGGTAATTCATTAATATTGCTCAAAAAAGGAAACAGCTTAATTATACCCAGCAATAGCCAAATAAAAAAGCGATACATAACGTAACAGCAAACGATATAGCGTTAATAGAGATAAAAGCCAGTTAATCGCTCTGCTGCTTTTATTTATGACGACTGTTCAGTAATATTGTTACTGCTATTATTTGCAATTCTATAGGCATCATATGCTGCGATGGCCCAGATGATTATAAGTAAATAACCAATAGTGGTCAGATTAGGGTTATCTAAAGCGCCTTGATCAATTAATGCTTGGCGAATTGCTGAGACTTCCATAGGTATTTCTCCTTGAATCAAACTATCGATCACTTGCTGAGTTTTATCATGTATATCTTTAACGAGGCCCAATAACAAATAAGCAAAACTAGCAATAAAACCAATTGCTATAGCATATTTTTTTAAAACTAAATGGCCAATCCCGGGGAAAACTAGTAATGATAATAAGGTAACTTTGGTGCTTTGTTTCATGTTTTAATCGCAAATAAGACTATCGAAGTAAGCAGTATCTTATCCTGATAAGTTAACCTAATACATACTAACCGTAACTTTATAAAATAATGGCACAGGGTTTTAACCATTAAATATGAATTTACGGCCAACAATCAAACAACAGCTTTAATTGTAAGGAAAACATGTATATTCGAATTATTAAAATAAATAATATTATATCTAATGATTATTTGAAATAAAATTAGTTAGTTATGATTTGAATGAAAGTTATTACTATTGGGGTTCTTAGCTCATTGCTACATAAAATCTAAGTTAAAAAGATATATGTTAAACCCTAGTAACATAAAATTAACACTTGTTTGAATTTTGTTCAAATGGTAGTTTTTAAAAATAAAAATAAAAATAAAAATAAAAAGGATCAGTAATGCCACAAGCTGCCATTCGCCAGGATGATGAAGATGAACATCTGCCCGAAGCAAAAGTTGCTCAACAAACTATATCACTCGCAGGATCTGAAGAAGCATTAGCAAGTGTGAATTCTGCTATCGCTGAAGACAAACAAGAAGAACCCTATTACCATTACACAGTCGATACTAAGGACCCAGATCCCTGGTTGATTATCCATAGAATCAAAATAATCATAGTTGTTATATTGGCAGCAATAGCAGTGGCAGGCAGTATTTTTTATAAAGATCTTCAATTAAATGAACAAACGAAAGCCATTGTCGCAGAACCACAGCTAAACGATCTATATTATGTTGATTTCCGGGTTATTAAAAATAACCTTCGTCCAACAGAGAAATTTCGTATGGCGAAAGTTGCAGATATTACCGGTAATGTTGTAACGATTAACTTTAGTCGTTATTTTTATCTTCAAGAGCATGAGTTGAATGAAGCCATTCGATATGCGCAACTCAGATTTGAAAAATTTTTCCAAGAGAAACGTTATAATTATACATTGGCTGAACTACAAAACTTGGTTGAGTCAGGTGCAATTGTGTTAGCGCGTAGACCTGAAGGTAATATGCTTGATGGTAATGTTGTTGTTCCAGACTCTCACTTTAAATCAAGCTCTGTCTTTATTCCGGGTAAAAAAGAAAATTTTTCCGGTTTAGAATATTTAAAATTTGCTAAAGATGGCAACCAAGCGGCGTTAGCATTAGTCAAATTCCAGGAGTCTGCTGAATTAGGATTTGCTAAAGGACAAGTGAGCCTTGCTCAAATGTACCTTAACGGTATTGCAGTAGAAAAAGATGTGCAGGAATCACTGGTATGGTTAAAGAGAGGTGCTCTACAAGCTTATGAAGCCGCGATATTGAAATATGCAATTGTTTGTCAGCAAGTTAAAACTTGCGAAGTTGAAGAGTTTTACCAAGAACTTGTTCAAACAGGGGTAAATATTGAATTTACCAAGCAAGCAGATATTAGAGCGACAACGAAAGCGTTTGAAAAAGCATTAGAAGAAGCTAAAACTAAGACATAGTAATGAATGAAGGCTTAAAATTTATTTTAAGCCTTTTTATGTCAGAAGAATAAAAAATTAGTCGCAGCTGTGAGATTAATAAAGATGTGAACTAGCCTACTATTTTTCGAACACTCGGCTAAAGGGTGGCAGTGAATCGAGTAACTGTTTCCCATATCGCTTAGTAACTACGCGTTTATCTAACAAAGTAATCACACCTTCATCCATTTCATTTCGTAGCAATCTACCGCATGCTTGTACTAATTTTTTTGATGTATCTGGTACCGATAGTGTCATAAACGGATTACCTCCCTTGGCTGTGACATACTCTGCTTGTGCTTGCTCAACAGGGGAGGTAGGCACCGAAAAAGGGAGTTTGGTAATAATTAAGTTATTAAGGTAATCTCCCGGTAAATCAAGCCCCTCGGAGAAACTTTGAGTGCCAAAAATAATACTTTCTTTGTTATCATCACAACATTTTTTATGTAGCGCAATTATTTGTTGGCGTGATAATTCGCCTTGAACCATGATTTCAAGTTTATAATTTTCTCTTAATGCTTGTGCAACCTTATTCATTTGCCAATAAGAAGAAAAGAGTACTAAACTTGCACTTCCTTGCTTGAGATACTTTGGCAATTTTGCAATCACTTCATCAGTAAAGTCTGGAGCACTGGCTTCATTATCCATCTTTGCTATGACGAGTTGTGAATTATTTTGATAATCAAAAGGGGAGTCGACTTGCTGATATTGACTGCCATCATTATTTTTTAAACCGACTTGAAAACGGAAGTGATCAAAGGAGTTCAATGCACGTAATGTGGCCGAGCAAAGTACAGCGCCTTCACACTGACTCCACAACATATTCTCTAGCGTAAAACCAACTTCAATGGGCGATGCATTTAATAAATAATCTTGACGTTTGAGGGTGATTTTTTCCAACCAACGCGCCATGGGCGCACCTTTTTCACTATCTGATTTGGCATACATAAACCAAAGTGATTGTAGATTCTCTAAACGCTGAAGCATAAAACCAGCTTCTGCAAGTAATGGCTCAGCGACATACATTTGTGTATCGCCATCCTTAACCGCCTCAATGAGTCCGTTATAGAGTTTATTTAAATGCGATAACGACTTTTTACTTAGGCTTTGTAAATCTTCAGCCCAATTTTTTAACGTTTGAGGAATGATGCCATTTTCAAATCGATAAACTTGCTCATCATTTTTTGAATTTTTAGCAAAGTTATTACTTTGGGAGGATGATGCACTCTCCAAAAAATAAACATTCGCATTAGCTTCAATGAAATTAAGCACTTTTTGCATTTCCACTAATAACTCTTGGCAATTATCCCCCAACTTTAATGCTGGAGAAATAGCATTTTTTGATTTAATTAATTTTGCCATTTTATCGCCGGTATCTCTGAGCTTAGTTAGCCATTCAATCGAACCTTTTAAGGTGATACTGGCACTTGAAAAATCACGTGTCACCTTGGGGAGATGGTGTGCCTCGTCAATAATATAAAAAGTATCCTCAGGCGGTGAGAGTATTTTACCACCACCGAGCTCTAAATCGGCTAATAACAAACTATGATTTACTACTAATACATGAGCTTGGTCCATGGTTTCACGTGCTTTGTGAAATGGGCAGTGGGTATGCTCAGATAAGTTTTTTAAACAGCTGTGTTTATCACTTTGAACTTGATGCCAAATATGTTGAGGTAAGTGTGTTTCCCAAGAATCTATATCGCCTAACCAACTGCCATCAAGTAATGCTTTATGCATTTTATTGAGGGTTCTAATATCTTTAGCATCAGGTTTTTCGGCAAAGGTAAACCCTGCTTGTGCAGGTTCATTACCTGAGCCTGTTGTAACCGCTTGTGTTAACTTTTGACGACAAACATAACGTTGTCTACCTTTTGCTAAGGTAAAGTCAAAATTAAGTCCTGCATACTTTTTGAGAAACGGTAAATCTTTATCAACTAATTGCTCTTGCAGTGCGACAGTAGCCGTTGAAATACAGACCTTTTTATCACGAGAAAGCGCGAGTGGAATGGCGCCAAGACAATAAGCAAGTGACTTACCTGTTCCTGTGCCGGCTTCAATGGTTATTATTTTTCTGTCTTTGCTGTATTCACCCGCTAAGGTTTTGGCAATTTCAGCAATCAGTAAGGTTTGCTGCTTACGAGGATTGAAATGCGTTAAATTCTCGCCTATGGCTTTATATGCCTGACGAATTGCTTGTTTTAACTTATCAGATAACATTGTTGCTAGTTTCCAAAAAACAGGAGATCGGTTACACTGCTGTATATATTAACAGGTTTGGTCGTGTCGCACGAAAAATTTAATCATAAAATGACAAATTTTAAGACAACAGGCATACAAAATGGTTTTTTATTGACTCGACAAGTGCAAGATAAACGCACAGGTTTAGCCATAACCTTATGGCTGAAAACTGATACTGGGCCCGTTAAGCTAGAAATAACCAATGAGTTAGCGGTATTCTTTGTAGAATTAGAGCAACTAGAGACGGCTAAATCAATTTTAGTAAACCAAAGAATATCGCTTGAAAAGCATCAAGTGTTATCGTTAAAAACCTTCACTCAACGTGATGTTGCTGCCTTGTATTTTACCAGTATGCGAAGCTTTTATCGTGCTAGAGATGCTTTAAAGTCTCAAAATATCAAATGTTATGAAGATGATATTCGACCCGATGATCGTTTTTTAATGGAGCGCCATATTACTGCAGACATTGATTATCTAGGTAATCATCAGTTGTGTGGTGGCTATCAGCTTATCAAACAAGCTAAATGTAAAGGAGCAGCAGGAAAGCAACAACATAGTTTAACTATGCTTTCTATCGATATAGAGTGCTCTATGCAAGGTGAATTGTACTCTATTGGTTTGTATGCAAATAATAACCAGAAAGTATTTAAACGGGTGTTAATGATTGGCGAACCGCAGCTAAATACTGAAAATTATATTCATTGGCAAACAGATGAAAAGCAGCTATTACAGCAATTTATTCGAGAAATTAGCCTATTCGATGCCGATATACTTATTGGTTGGAATGTCATTAATTTTGATTTCATGCTTTTACAAAAACGATGTGACCTTCACGGTATTCCTTTTTCGATAGGCCGTGATGGTACATGCCCTTTTTGGCGAAAAAATACCAATAATACCGATCAGAACTTTATCGAAATAGCGGGGCGTGTGGTCCTTGATGGAATTGACTTATTAAAGACCGCCACTTACAACTTTTCTAGCTTCTCATTAGATAATGTCGCCCATACTTTACTAGGTTTAGGAAAAAAAGTGGCGGATGTTGAAAATCGTGTGCAGGAAATTACAGATAATTTTAATCATAACAAATCTGCTTTAGCAGCATATAACCTTGAAGACTGTCGTCTAGTGTGGCTTATTTTTGAAAAAACTCGGTTACTTGATTTTGCTAAATTAAGAGCACAACTTACGGGCTTATCCATTGATAGAGTAGGTGGTTCTGTTGCAGCTTTTACCAATCTGTATTTACCTAAATTACACCGTGGCGGTTACATAGCGCCCAATATGGGCGATGGTGAATCTGGCTTAGTGTCTCCCGGTGGATATGTTATGGACTCTAAACCGGGCTTATATGAAAATGTATTGGTGCTTGATTTTAAATCATTGTATCCGAGTATTATTCGTACTTTTAAAATAGACCCAATGGGACTCATCGAAGGACTTAAAGCGGTAAGTGAGCAAAAGTTAGCACACGATAACCCCGAAAAACCAAGCGAAGATTGTTTTGACTCTGTTATTAGTGGCTTTGACGGCGCTTACTTCTCTCGAACTGAACATTTCTTACCTGATATTATCAAGTCACTTTGGTTAGAACGAGATAAAGCAAAACTGCAAAAAGATGTCGCCTTATCCCAAGCTATCAAAATAATTATGAGTAGCTTTTATGGGGTTTTAGGTTCAACAGGCTGCCGTTTTTTCGATCCTAGGTTATCAGGGTCGATAACAAAAAGAAGTCATGAAATTTTAAAGAAAACCAGTGTTTGGATTGAAAAATTAGGGTATCAAGTCATTTATGGTGATACCGATTCTATTTTTGTTTCAATTGGTGCTGAGAAATCCAACACCCAGGCAAAGCAATTAGGTGCAGAATTACGGTCATATATAAATGATAAGTGGCAAAATAGACTAAAGCGTGACTTTAACATTGAAAGTCAATTAGATATCGAATTTGAAACGCATTTCACTAAATTTTTGATGCCAACCATACGTGGAATCCACACGGTAAAAGATCAAAAAAGTATTGGTACTAAAAAACGCTATGCCGGTGTTTCTGAAGGTGAACTTGTATTTAAGGGCTTGGAAACTGTACGCAGTGACTGGACTGACTTAAGTAAAGATTTTCAGCAAGAGTTATACCGACTGATATTTAATGATAAACCTATTGAGGATTACATTAAAAAAATAGTTGATGAACTAAAGCAAGGGCTTCATGACGATAAGCTGATATATAAGAAAAAAATTAGACGAAAACTCAGTGATTATGTAAATACCCCGCCGCACATCAAAGCAGCATTATTGGCTAATCAAAAGCTTAAAGAATTGGGCGAAAAACCAACATATAAACACCGCAGTTTAATTCGATATGTAATTACTCTTGATGGTGTGCAACCATTAGAATTTAATACTAGCGTGCTTGATTATGATTTTTATGTAGAAAAACAACTCAAACCGATAGCTGATGATATATTACCTTTTATTGGTAATGATTTTGAGTCCATAGCTGGCGATCAGATGGGACTTTTCTAAAGAGTCATTAATCACGAAGCGAGCGTCTATTTTCAAAAAATACCTAACAATTCCTAGCCAGTTGAGTGAATTCAGGTTATAAAGACATTATAAAGTTTTAGATGGCTAGATAGCTGAAAGTAATATTTATGCCACTGATGCTAAATCCCTTTAATGGAAGTGAATATGAAACAAGATACTAAAATAGTAAATGCTGGACGTAGCGATAAATGGACTAATGGTGTGGTTAACCCATCGGTAACTCGTGCATCTACCGTGGTATTTAATACTGTCGCAGAAATGAATAATGCCGTGGCTAACCGACATAACCAAACCATGGTGTATGGTCGTCGAGGCACTACGACGTCTTTCGCTTTTAGCGATGCCATGACTGAATTAGAAGGCGGAGCGGGTTGTGCATTATATCCTTCAGGTACCGCAGCTATTACCAATGCTATTTTAGCCTTCGTTAAACAAGGCGACCATATCTTAATGGTTGATAGTGCTTATGAGCCTACGCGTGATTATTGCGATAAAATATTAGCTAAAATGGGTGTTAGTACCACCTATTATGATCCTTTGGTTGGTGCTGATATTGAGGCTTTGATTCAAGATAACACCTGTCTAATTTTCTTAGAATCACCAGGCTCTATTACTATGGAAGTACAAGATGTTCCTGCTATTAGTGCCGTGGCACATAAGCATGATTGTATCGTTATGCTTGATAATACTTGGGGCGCAGGTATTAACTTCAAACCGTTTGATTATGGTGTTGATGTAAGCATACAAGCAGCTACCAAATATATTGTTGGTCATTCTGATGTGATGTTAGGCACAGCGACAGCAGTAGAAAAATATTGGCCTCAACTGAGAGATTACAGTTATTTGATGGGACAATGTACGTCTCCTGATGATTTATACCTAGCGCTTCGAGGCATTCGTACTCTTGGGATAAGATTAAAGCAGCATCAACAAAGTGCAACTAAGGTCGCTCAATGGTTACAAGATCGTCCAGAAGTCGCCAAAATATTACATCCCGCGTTCGAGTCTTGTCCAGGTCATGAATTTTTCAAGCGTGATTTTGAAGGCTCTAATGGTTTATTCTCTTTTGTACTTAACTGCGGTAATAAAGAAGCATTAACTGTGTTTTTAGATGGCTTACATCATTTTAAAATGGGTTACTCATGGGGAGGCTTTGAAAGTTTAATTTTAGGTATTACTAATGTAAATGCTATTCGAAGTGCGACAACATTTGATTGTGAGTTTCCGTTAATTAGACTTCATATCGGTTTGGAAGATGTAGATGATTTGATTGAAGATTTATCGATAGGATTTGAGCGCTTTAATCAAGTACTTACCAATTCATAGAATACAACTACTACTATTGGCATACTTCAAAGTTAGCAAGCGCGGTTTTTCGGTGCTTTGCTAGTTAAATTGCACATTACTTTCCAAGTAATACCAATCCGTATAAGAAAGTGCTCGCTTAGCGAGAATTTAAAGGCTTATAGGCAAGGCATTGATTGTAGGTAATGGTTATTCCCTTACCAAAATCAATAACGCAGTATATAAGCC
>MAAC01016524.1_pt1 | contig 33249 bp, 28 predicted proteins | sample 1115981 | NCBI WGS metagenome assembly MAAC01 (sample SAMN04961126, study PRJNA320927) | seawater metagenome | isolation source: sample BD02T64 sea water enriched with oil for 64 days | place: USA:Gulf of Mexico | collected 2013-07-27 | reverse complement strand
AACGATCCTGAATCTATGGTGCCAACAGATTTCTTTGGATCTGCAAGACCAGGAGGTATTCAGGTATTTCCAGGATTTAAACCTGAAAATGAAGTAGATGCTAATAGAAATTCCATTGCAGGTTATGTAGATGTAGAAGCAGATTTCACTGAAAAATTTAGAGCAACCGCTGCGGTTCGTTACGAAAATTTCTCAGATTTTGGGGGAACCATAAATGGAAAGATTTCTTTTTTAGGTGAAGTAACGGATAATATAAATGTTAGAGGATCTGTTCAAACAGGATTTAGAGCACCTTCATTACATCAAATTCATTTTAACTCTACCTCTACCATATTTGTAGATGGAGTACCAAGTGAAGTGGGTATTTTTCCAAATACCTCACGTGTAGCTAGAATATTAGGAGTTGATGAATTAAAAGAAGAAACCTCAATTGGTTTTACAGCTGGATTCACAGCAAGAATTCCTGACTGGAATTTAAAATTTACAGTGGACGGTTATTTTGTAGGTATTGATGATAGAGTTGTGTTAAGTGGTCAGTTTGAACCTCAAGTTGATGAAGACGGTGAATATATTGATGAAGCAAATGCTGAATTGGCAGCATTATTAGCTGAAGCAAATGCTACTGCGGCAGCTTTCTTTACCAATGCAGTGGATACCGAAACTTATGGTTTAGATGTTGTTGTAGAGCAAGATATGCGTATTGGTGATAATATGAAATTAGCAAATACACTATCCTTTACTTTTTCTCAAACTGAAGTTGTTGGTACTAACATACCAACCGCAATAGAAGATGCAGGTTTAGCAGATACATTTTTTGATAGAACCAGTAGAATCTATATAGAATCTGCAGTACCAAATACACAAGGTACTTTAGCTAATAACTTAAGTATTGGACAATCCTGGAATATCTATTTAAGGAATACTTATTTTGGCGAAGTTGAAGAAGCTACAAATAATATAGATCCTCTTGTTAATAGAACCTATGGTGGAAAACTTATAACAGATTTAAGTGCTGGCTATAACTTTAGTGAAGCTATGCGTTTAACAGTTGGTGCTAATAACTTATTTGATATTTACCCAGATAAAGCAGATGATGCATTTAGATCATCAGGAAGGTTTATCTATTCTAGACGTTCTAAACAATTTGGAGTAGGAGGTAGATATATATTTGCTAGAATTAATATTCTACTTAAATAAATAGCAATAATTTAATAATTATTAAAGAGGTTGTCTTTATTTAGATAACCTCTTTTTTTATAAATATGGTATCTATAAATAAGAACATAAGTCAGTTAAAGGTTTCAGCCACGCTACAAATTAATGAAGCGGTTAAGAAAAAGCGTTTAAATGGTGAAATTGTTTATCATTTTGGTTTTGGACAATCTCCGTTTCCAATTCCAAAAAAGATTGTAAAAAATTTAAAGAAAAATGCGGATTGTAATCACTATCTTCCTACAGCGGGATTACAAGAACTAAGAATTGAAATAGTTAAGTTTTTAGGGGAGCACCAGCAAATAAATACTATACAAGAAAATATTTTTATAGGCCCAGGGAGTAAAGAATTACTTTACCAAACGATATTAATTTTAGAAGGTACTTTTTTAATACCTAAAGGAAGTTGGGTTAGTTATCTGCCTCAGGTAAAATTAATTGGAAAAGATTATTTTATTATTGAGACTAGTTTTAAAAATAATTATAAGTTACAAGCCCATGCATTAGAGACCTATTGTAAGAATCACGCTACTCAAAATAATATTTTAATTCTTAATACTCCAAACAATCCTAGTGGTGCTGTTTATCGTAAGGAAGAACTTGAAAAGTTAGCGATAGTTTGTAATAAATATGATATTATTGTACTTTCAGATGAGATCTATTCTCAAATATGTTTTAATAATTCTCACGCCAAAAGTATTTCAAATTATTATCCTGAAAAAACGATTGTATTTGGAGGATTAAGTAAGGTTTTTTCTGCAGGAGGTTATCGATTAGGATATATGATGCTTCCAGAGAAGTTAAAAGAATTAAATTCTATCTATAAAACCTTGTTTAGTGAAACTTTTAGTTCAGTGAGTGCTCCTATTCAATATGCAGCTATTGAAGCTTATAAATACAAGAAATCAATAAAAAAATCAGTAAAAGCATCTGTTAAAATATTAGAGGCAATAGGTGATTATGTATATCAAAACTTAACCCAAGTTGGAGTTAGATGTACAATTCCAGAAGGAGGTTTTTATATTTTGATAAGTTTTGATGATTTTAAAGAAACACTTGATGAAAAACAACTCACAAATAGTGTTGATTTAGCAAATTATCTTTTAGAGGAATATCAAGTAGCCTTATTATCAGGAATTGATTTTTATTTTGCCCCTGATGAATTGATATTTAGATTAGCTTTTGTAGATTTTAATGGAAAAAAAGCATTGCAAAAATATCTTAAAAATGATGTACCTTTGAACTCGAAATTTATTGAAACTTATGCGCCTAATATTGTGAATGGAATTCAAAAAATAATTGAATTTACAAATACCTTAAAGGCCTAATACAGTTTTGATTTTATAAGAGTTCTACGAAGTATGTACAAACTATTAATAAGACCCTTTCTATTTCTTTTCGACCCTGAAAAAGTTCATTATTTTTCTTTTTCTTTAATTCGTTTTTTTAGTAAAATTGGATTTGGTGGAATCTTTCGAAGTTTATTTCAGATTAATCACCCTAAACTTGAACGTGAATTATTTGGAATTAAATTCCCTAACCCAGTAGGTCTTGCTGCAGGATTTGATAAAAATGCTGTTTTATATAAGGAATTATCCAACTTTGGCTTTGGTTTTATTGAAATTGGTACGGTAACCCCAAAACCTCAAATTGGGAATCCAAAGAAAAGATTGTTTAGGCTAAAAAGTGATCAGGCTATAATTAATAGAATGGGCTTTAATAATGAAGGAGTCGCCAAAGCTGTTGATCAATTAAAGAAGAATAGTAATGTAATTATTGGAGGGAATATTGGTAAAAATACAGATACAGCCCCAGAAAATTATACACAAGATTATTTGGAATGCTTTAAAGCCTTGCATGCTTATGTAGATTATTTTGTGCTGAATGTGAGCTGTCCAAATGTTTCAAGTCATGCCAAACTTAGCGATAAAGATTATTTAGAAGAACTGATTGGTGAGGTGCAGAAATGCAATACTAGTTTTGAAAAACAAAAACCGATATTACTAAAAATAGCTCCAGACTTAAATAATAATCAGCTAGATGAAATTATTGAGTTAATCCATATTACAAAGCTAGAAGGGGTTATCGCATCTAATACTTCAGTTTCAAGGAATGGATTAATTTCAGAAAATAAAAAAGAAATGGGTGGTCTTAGTGGGAAGCCTCTAACCAACAGATCAACTCATGTGATTAAATATCTTCATAAAAATAGCAAAGGAGCATTTCCTATAATTGGCGTTGGAGGAATTCATTCAGCTTCAGATGCTATGGAAAAATTAAATGCTGGCGCAAGCCTTGTTCAAATTTACACCGGTTTTATTTATGAAGGACCTAGCCTTATTAAAAAGATAAATAAAGAAATTCTTAAATCTTTATAATTTTTTTTAGTGTTGATTTATTGGAAGCATCAAGGATGCTAAGTAAATAAACACCACTAGGTAATTTTGTTATATCTACTTCGGTTTGAATTACATTCTGCAATGAATAAGAATTTACTTTTTTCCCTAAGATATTGAAGATTTCAATACTCTTTATTTCAGAATTTGAAATAGAAATATTAATCAAATCCTTGCTAGGGTTAGGGTATATGGAGATGGTTTTTTTATTAATAATATCATTTGTATTTAAAATGATTTCTTCTAAGCTTATGGTTATTGTTCCTATTTTTTCAGTTGAAAAAGGGGAAACTCCCTGCAAATTCGAAATTGGTTCTTGCGGATTAGAATCCATATTGGAAGAGTCATAATCCATTCCGCTATCGGTTCCAGCATCGTAAGGAAATAAATCTATAGATATTTCATTTATCCAATCCCCATTAGAATCTATTAAAGAAATACTATTAATTGCAATCATCCAATCTGGACTGGGAGCAATCATTGAAACCAATGTGAGTAACGAGAATTCTTCTGAAGTAATTAAGTCATTTATTATTATAGTACCTAAAGAAGAGGAGAGATTGCCTCCATCTATTATTTGATTGGAATTACCTTGCTCTATTGCAAGGTTTATTTCTTCAAAAAATATAGTGTTACTTCCTAATTCTGCTACATCTTCAATTCCAGGAGAAGCATTTTCTCCTATTTCTAAAAAAAAAACATTTTCATTATGTGTTGCTCCTACTAATTTTGACCAATGTGCATTGGCCGGAAAATTATTTGTTGGGTGAGGATGGGTTATATTGGACCAATTACTTACAAAAGTAATAGTATAGTTTGCTGAAGATTGTGAGTATATAGTTAGGCTAGATATTAAAACAAGAAGAAGGATGAATCTTTTCATAATGATTGATTATTTTATTTATGGTCGTAATTAGGAGGTAGATATTACAAAAACTGAATTGTTTTATTTTCTCGTTTCCTTTATTGATTTTGCTTTTTCTAGCTTTAAGAAGAATCTATTTTTTCAATTATTAAAAAGTTTAATGTTTTTAAACTGATATTTATTCTATTGTAATTAGCTCTCTTTATGGGGATTTAAGTTCGATAATTGATTTTCTAATATTTAATTTTAAAAAGATATGGACTTCAAAGGAATACTTATCTTTGAAGTAATGCAAAAAGTAAAAATCATAGAATGTCCAAGAGATGCCATGCAAGGTATTCGAGATTGGATCCCCACTGTAGAAAAAGCCCAATACATACAATCAATATTGCGTTGTGGGTTTGATACCATTGACTTTGGTAGCTTTGTGTCTCCAAAAGCGATTCCGCAAATGAAAGACACCGCGGAACTTCTTTCAAAATTAGATTTATCTTCAACTAAAAGTAAATTACTTGCCATAGTAGCTAATGTTCGAGGAGCACAAGATGCTGTACAACATAAAGAAATACAATATTTGGGTTACCCGTTTTCAATTTCTGAAAACTTCCAGATGCGGAATACGCATAAAACCATCGAGCAATCTATTATAACGTTGCAAGAAATATTAAACCTTGCTGATGCAAACAATAAAGAGGTTGTTGCCTACCTTTCTATGGGCTTTGGGAACCCATATGGAGACCCTTGGAATGTTGGAATAGTAGGGGAGTGGACTGAAAAATTAGCTGCCATGGGAGTAAAAATCCTTTCATTGAGCGATACAGTGGGTACTTCCACACCAGATATTATTAAGTATTTATTTTCAGAATTAATTCCAAAATTCCCTTCTATTGAATTTGGAGCACATTTACATACTACACCTACAAAATGGCATGAAAAAGTAGATGCAGCATATAGTTCAGGATGCCGAAGGTTTGATGGTGCTATTCAAGGTTTTGGTGGATGCCCAATGGCTAAAGACGAATTAACAGGAAATATGCCTACCGAAAAAATGTTAAGTTATTTTACCACAAATAAAGTTGATACCAATATCAATCCTATGTCTTTTGAAAGCGCACATAATGAAGCGACTAAAATTTTCGGGAAATACCATTAATTAGATTCCTTTTAAATATGAAACAATTTTTATTATCCTTTTTAATTGCAGCAACATTATTATTTAGTTGCAAGGAAAATTCCGTTAATAATGAGATTACCTTCAAGTTTGTACAAGTAAACGATGTATACGAAATAGCTCCATTAAGTGGCGGGAAATTTGGTGGTATGGCTCGTGTAGCTCATGTTAGAGATTCTATTAAAAAAGAAAATCCGAATACTTTTCTATTTATGGCAGGAGATTTTTTAAATCCCTCCTTATTAGGAACTATTAAAGTGGATGGAGAACGTATTTATGGAAAGCAAATGGTGGAAGTGATGAATGCTATGGAATTCGATTTGACAACTTTCGGAAACCACGAATTCGATTTAAATGAAGAAGATCTTCAGAAACGATTGAATGAATCTGCTTTTAATTGGATGACTTCCAACTCAAGGCATAAAACTCAAAATGGAACTGTTCCATTTCAAGTTCTAAAAGAAAAAGATGCCACAGAGGTTTCAGATACATTCATATTTAATATAAAAGATGAAAACGGAAATGAAATTAAAATAGGGTTTTTAGGAGTGACCATTCCTTCCAATCCAAAAGACTATGTGTTTTATGGGGATATTTATAAAGAATCTAAAAGAGCTTATAACGAGTTAAAGGATCAAGTATCTATTGTATTTGGATTGACTCATTTGGAAAAAGAACAAGATTCCCTTCTATTAAAAAAAATACCGGAAATCCCTTTAGTTATGGGGGGACACGAGCATTATGCAATGTTAGTAGATGTTGGAGAATCTAAAATTGCTAAAGCAGATGCTAATGCTAAAACAATTTATATCCATACCATTAAATACAATACCAAAACTAAGGCAATTGCTATAAATTCAGAATTATTTTTTATTGATGATAAAATAGCATCCCAACCTAAAGTGGAGGCAATCGTTAATAAATGGGTAGCTATTTTAGATCTTAAAATTAAAGAAGTAATCGATGATCCTAATGAAGTAATATATTCGGCTGCAACACCTTTAGATGGTACAGATAGTGCTAGTAGAAGTATTCAAACCAACTTAGGAGATGTGATCACCGAAGCAATGTCTTGGGCTTTTCAAGATGATGTTGATTTAGCATTAGTAAATGGTGGGTCCATACGTGTGGATGATATGCTTCCTACAGATGTTACCAGTATGGATGTATTTAGAGTTTTGCCCTTTGGTGGTGGAATATTAAAGGTCGAAATAAAGGGGGCATTATTAAAAGAGGTTCTGGATTATGGAAAATTAAAAAGAGGAACTGGAGCCTATTTACAGAGATATAATGTTTCTGAAGATGATCAAGGCGATTGGTTAGTGGGAGAAAAGCTTATTGATCTTGATAAAGTGTATAAAGTTGCTTTTAGTGATTTTTTAATGAAAGGATATGATATTCCCTTTTTAACTCCTGAAAATAGAGGAGTATTAAATGTTTATAATCCAACTGAAAATGAATCAGCTTACGATATACGTAAAGCAATTATTTTATATTTAAAATCATTGAAATAATAAATCAACTAATGAAAAAAAAGACAATTAAATATATAGGTGTTTTTTTACTAGTTACCTTGGTAATTATGCAATTTATTAAGCCCGATAAAAATAATGGTGGATATAAAGAAATAACTGCTTTTAAAACAGAAACAAGACCTTCTGAAGAAGTTTTATCTATCTTAAAAAAGAATTGTTTCGATTGTCATAGCAATCAAACAATTTATCCTTGGTATGCTGAAATTGCTCCAATATCTTTTTGGCTGGATGATCATGTTGTTCAAGGAAAAAAGCATTTTAATTTGTCAACTTGGGATAAGTATTCCATAAAAAAGAAAGATCATAAGCTAGAAGAACTTATCGAAGAAGTGGAAGAAGGAGAAATGCCATTAAACTCTTATACATGGATTCATGGGGATCTGTCTTCAAATGATAAAGAATTACTCTTGCAATGGGCTACATTGGCTAGACTACAATACAAAAAGGAGTTAAAAGTATCTTCAAAATAGCTGATATTAAGCCACTTAAAATGACGCTAAATATTATTTAAAATTATTCTAAATAAGCTTGTTTAGTATTCATTTAGGATTTATTTTTGTGCCTGAAATAAACTCTTATTTATAAATAGTCTAAATAAAGATAAATGAAAAAATTAGTATTATTATCCTCTTTTTTAATTGCAAATTTTGCAATATCACAAACCGTTTTGGATTCTACAAAAACGGATCAACAAGTAAATTCTGCTCAAAGAATGATGTCTAAAGCAGATAAAAAATTAACTGTTGGAGGTTATGGTGAAATCACTTATAACCAACCCGAAACACAAAATGGCGAATTAGATGTTCAGCGATTGGTAATGATGTTTGGGTATAAGTTTAGTGACAAAGTTCAATTCTTTACTGAAATTGAATACGAACATGTTAAGGAAGTTTTTGTAGAACAAGCTTTTGTTAATTATGCAGTTGGTGATAATATAAGTGTGCGGGGTGGACTAATGTTAGTGCCTATGGGGATTATTAATGAATACCATGAGCCTACAACCTTTAATGGAGTAGAAAGACCCGGTGTAGACAATAAAATTGTTCCTACAACTTGGAGAGAAATTGGGGTAGGTGTAAATGGAAGAATTCCAGACTTAGATTTAAGCTATCAAGCCTATATTTTTAATGGATTTAAATCTGCAGAAGCAGATGGTGAAGATATAAATGGTTTGTTGAAAGGAAGTAGTGGATTAAGAGGTGGACGTCAAAAAGGAATTCAGTCTACTGTAAGTACTCCAACATTATCTGCAAAATTTGATTATTATGGGATTTTAGGTCTTCGTATGGGATTGTCGGGGTATTTTGGAAAAACACAGGCGGATGATAAAATAGAAGACATAGATGGAACTACTATTGGTATAGCTATGGTTGGTTTTGATGCTAGATATAATTACAAGAAATTTGAAGCTCGTGGAGAATTTATTTATACATCATTAAGTGATACTGAAGAGTATAATGAATTAACTGGAAATGATGATCTATCGAAAAATTTAGGGTCTGCTTTAATGGGATATTATGGTGAGATAGGATATAATGTATTGCCTTTATCTGCAAAACAAAGATTAGTTGCATTTGCACGTTATGAAAACTACGATACTCATGCAGATACTGAAGATAGTTTTGTAGTAAGGAATGATGAATACAATAGAAACGATATTACTTTTGGATTATCCTACCATATAGTTGATGGTGTTGTGGTTAAAGGGGATTACCAAATAAAAGACAATGCTTCAAGTGGAGCTGATGTAAATAACCAATTGAATTTTGGTATTGGAGTTTGGTTCTAATAACATACAATCAAATAATTTTAAGGTTCTCCACTCCTTATAATGTTCAAACCGAATTTTATATAGGAGTGGATTTTTAAATAATAAAGATTAGAAACATTAATTATATTTGCCAAGTGAAAAACTTTTTTATTATATCTGTAATTGTATTTGGACTATTTGCTTTTAAAGTTCCAGATAATGTGATGAAAAGGGCAGGTAAGGAGATTTCTAAATTTTATGATATTGATGATTTTTCAAAAGAATCTATTAAATTTTCACCAGAAATAAATTCTAAAACTTCTTCTGATTTTGGTGAAGATAATTTTTTTAAAATCAATTCAGAAGGTCAATTTTTGGGTTATGCTTATATTGGTAGAGCTCCAAGTAAAACAGCAGATTTTGATTATTTAGTATTTTTCGATTCTGATTTTGTAATTACAAAAAGCAAGGTATTGGTGTATAGAGAGGAGTATGGAGGAGAGATAGGTAGTAAACGCTGGTTGAAACAATTTATCGGAAAATTTTCAGACTCACCTGAATTAATTGCAGGTAAATCTATAGTGCCAATTAGCGGTGCAACTATTTCTGTTAAATCGATGACGAATGCAATCAATGATTTATTAAAAAGTATAAAAATCTTACAAGATTTAAATAAGATATAATGGAGTTACACGGTTTACTACATACATTTCCGAAGCATATAAAATTATTTATTGCTGCATTTGTAATTATGTTAACTGTTGGATATGGCTCAGGATTATTATTTGTTGGTAATACCAATTCTAACAATCCTAATGGTATGGAAGAGAATTATCTAGGAAATGAAGAGGATGAGAATGCTGAGGTCATGAAATTTAAAAAGGGTGAACGAGAAATGCTAACACTTCTACATACTCATGTAATTTCTATTTCATTTATATTTTTCTTTATAGGGGGCTTAGTAGCAATGACTTCATTGCCAAAAAAGCTAAAAACCTTTTTAATGATTGAACCTTTTCTGTCCATCCTACTTACTTTTGGTGGAATTTATTTGTTGTGGAAGGGGATTTTATGGATGAAATATATAGTAATGCTATCTGGTATTGTTATGACTATAGTTTTTGTGGTAAGTGTAATATCTATATTATTTCAATTATCAAAAAAAGCAAAATAACCAACAAAAAGTTATACATTTGCACGCAATTAAAAAGGAAATATTTCTATACTTAGAAAATAAATTTAATTGCTATGACTGCACACAACAACAAGATTTTAGGAGAAGGACTTACTTACGATGATGTACTTTTAGTTCCCGCTTATTCAGAAGTTTTACCTCGCGAAGTTTCTATTAAAACAAAATTTACCAGAAATATATCTTTAAATGTTCCTGTATTATCGGCTGCGATGGATACCGTTACAGAAAGTGCAATGGCAATGGCAATGGCTCGTGAAGGGGGTATTGGTGTTTTGCATAAAAACATGAGCATTGAGCAACAAGCTACAGAGGTAAGAAAAGTAAAGCGTGCAGAAAGTGGAATGATAATAGATCCTGTTACTTTACCTGAAACAGCTACTGTTGGTGATGCACAAAGTACGATGCGAGAATATAGTATTGGAGGAATTCCAATAGTAGATGATAAAGGAAAATTAATCGGGATTGTTACTAATCGGGATTTGCGTTTTGAGAAAAACTTTGATCGACCCTTGTTTGAAGTTATGACTACAGAGAATTTAGTAACAGTAAGTAAAGGAACTTCACTTGGTGAAGCAGAAATCATACTTCAAAAAAATAAAATTGAAAAGCTGCCAGTTGTTAGTAAGGACAATACTTTATTGGGCCTTATTACATTTAGAGATATAACTAAGGTAACACAAAAGCCCATCGCAAATAAAGACGAATTTGGAAGATTAAGAGTAGCTGCTGCAATTGGAGTAACTGCAGATGCAGTAGAAAGAACACAAGCCTTGGTTAACGCACAGGTAGATGCTGTAATTATCGATACTGCTCACGGTCATACGCAAGGAGTAGTAGTAGTTTTAAAAGAGATTAAAAAGAATTTTCCAGAATTAGAAGTAGTTGTTGGTAATATCGCTACAGCAGATGCAGCAAAATATTTAGTAGAAGCTGGAGCTGATGCTGTAAAAGTTGGTATTGGCCCAGGGTCTATTTGTACAACTCGTGTAATTGCTGGAGTTGGGTTTCCACAATTTTCAGCGGTTTTGGAAGTTGCTGCAGCACTTAAGGGAACTGGAGTTCCTGTGATAGCAGATGGAGGAGTAAGATATACTGGAGATATTGTAAAAGCTATTGCAGCTGGAGCAGATTGTGTAATGTTAGGTTCTTTACTGGCTGGAACAAAAGAATCGCCAGGAGAAACCATCATTTTTGAAGGTAGAAAATTTAAATCATATCGGGGTATGGGATCTGTAGAGGCAATGAAACAGGGATCTAAAGACAGATATTTTCAAGATGTTGAAGACGATATTAAAAAATTAGTTCCAGAAGGGATAGTTGGTCGTGTGCCTTACAAAGGAGAATTAATGGAAAGTATGACACAATTTATAGGTGGATTAAGAGCGGGAATGGGCTATTGTGGTGCTAAAGATATTGAGGTATTAAAAGAAGAAGCTAAGTTTGTGAAAATTACAGCTTCTGGGATAAAAGAAAGCCACCCACATAATGTTACCATTACTAAGGAGGCTCCTAACTATTCTAGATAAACAAAGTTTTATTATTCCCCTTCTTTTGGAGCAGGAATTCCCATTTTAATCATCGTTCGAAGAGTGATGTCAAAATTTGGATCAAGATATGCTATGGTGTTATTGATGGTAAGTATTTGTGAAAATTTATCTTCAATTGCAACAGCATTTAAAGCTTCCCCAATTAATTGATATAATGGATTAATCAATTCGTTTTGGCGTATTTGCACTAAGGATGCACCATTCTTCTGAAATTTTTGAATATCTTGTTCAAGAGCTATAATTTCCTCTTGTTTTGATTTTTTAATGTCTTCAGTAAAAGAAGCTTCATTTTGTTGATATACTTCAATCAATGCTTTGTAATTAGAAACTTTGGCCTGTAATTGATTTTCTAAGTCATCACTATAAGCTTTAACATCTTTATTTACTTGTTCAAGCTGAGGCATTTGAGATAAAATGTATTCCACATCTATTGTGCCTACTTTTGATTGTGCATTAATTTGTAAACTAGTTACTATTGCAATAATAAGAATGCTTATTTTTTTCATTTTAATATATTTTTTTTTGCGAAGATAGTATAATTTAGAGATGTTGTGTTTTAATTGTAAAACCTTGTAAAAAGCTTAACAAATTCTTACTTGTGTAACGTTTGCTTTTTGTTATTTTTGCACGTTTTAGTACTAACTATAATTTTTAACAATGAACACAAAATATCTTACACTAATTCTACTTTTATTAATAACAATAACTGCAAATTCGCAAAAGAAGAATGAGGTCTTGCTTACCATAAATGAAGAACCAGTATATGCATCAGAATTTAAAACTGTTTTTAAGAAGAATTTAGATTTAGTATTGGACGAATCTCAAAAGGATGTTGATGGTTATTTAGACCTATTTATAGACTATAAGTTAAAAGTTACAGAGGCTTATGCACAAGGCTTAGATAAGAATGAAGAATATATAAGAGAATTTACTAAATATCAAGATCAACTTTCTAAAAATTATATTTACGATAAAAGAGTTACTTCAAAATTGGTTGATGAAGCCTACAAGAGAGGCCTAGAAGAAATTGATGCGGATCATATTTTAATATTGATTAACTTAAACGCAAGTGCTCAAGACACTTTAATAGCATATAATAAAATTAAAGCGATAAGGGATAAAGCAGTTAGTGGAGAAGATTTTGAAACCTTAGTTAAAAAACATTCTGAGGAACCTGGTGCAAAAAGAACAGGAGGAAAATTAGGATATTTTTCTGTTTTTGCAATGCTGTATAATTTTGAAAACGCGGCTTATAATACGAAAGTTGGTGATATTTCTGAAATTACAAGAACCGATTTTGGATATCACATTTTAAAAATTAACGATAGAAGAGAAAAAAGGCCTAAGATAAATGTATCACACATCATGATCTTCTCTAACAAAGATGCCAAAGAAGCAAATCCAGAAGAAAAAATTAATGAGTTATATGCGATGATTATGCAAGGTGAATCTTTTGAAAGTATTGCTAAACAGTTTTCAGAAGATAAGGCAACAGGACTAAAAGGTGGAAAAATTAAAACATTTGGTCCAGGAGATTTAAGAGCCCCATTATTTGAAAATGCAGCCTATTCTATAAAAGAGGAAGGCGAAATATTAAAGCCTATTGAAAGTGCTTTTGGGTGGCATATAATTCGATTAAATGAGAAATTTTCAATTCCAACTTACGAGGAGGCAAAACCACAAATTGAGAAAAATGTAACTAGTGGTGCAAGAATAAGAGTAGTGACACAAGCAACAAATAATAAAATAATGGCTGAATATGGTTATAAAGAAGGAGTAAGTTACTCTCCTTTTTTTAATGAATTTGTTACAGATAGCGTTTTTAACAAAAAATGGGTATATGTTACAATTCCAGCTAAGGATGATAAAATATTATTTACTATTGGTGATTTAGAAGTTCGTTATAATGATTTTGCAAAATTTATTTCTGAAAAACAAATGCTAACTAAAGTTTACACAGTTAAAGATAGAATGTTTGTTGATTATTATGATGAATTTAAAAACAATACAATTAAAGATTTCTACAAGAAAAAATTAGAGCTAGAGAACGAAGAGTATGCCGCAGTTTTAAGTGAATATCGCAATGGTCTTTTAATTTATGATGTAATGCAAAAGAATATTTGGGAAGTAGCAAAAACAGACTCCATAGGACTTCAAAATTATTACGATGCTACAAAGAGTAATTATATTTGGAAACAACGTGTAGATGCAGATATAATATCAGCTCCTCAAGAAGCAAATGCAGAATTAGTTAAAAGTTTATTGTTAAAGGATGAAAATATTGATGAAATTAAAAAACAACTCAATACAGAGGGTAAAATAAACGTTATTATTACACAAGGAGTATATGAAATAGACGAAAAAGAACTTCCTAAGAATTTTGAAGCTAAAGAAGGAGTTTCAGAAATTTATAAAACTGAAGATTCCAATGTCGTTGTTAATGTAAAGGAAATATTGGCTCCAACAACTAAAGAGTTAGAGGAAGTTAAAGGATTGGTAATTAGTAAATATCAATCTAAAATTGAAGAAGATTGGATGAAAGAGCTTAAAAATAAATACACCGTTGTTATTAATAAAAAGACGTTAAAGAAAATTAAAAAGGAATTAGCTAATTAATGCGTATCATATCCTCATTATTCTTGCTTTTGTCACTTATATCCTGCGATTATTTTAAGCAAGATATACAGAGCAAGCCTATTGCCAGAGTAAATGATAAATATTTATATAAAGAGGATATAAAAGGGCTGGTTTTTCAATCTACTTCAAAAGAGGATAGTATTTTAATTGTTAATAATTTCATTACAAAATGGGCTACTCAGCAATTGTTAGTAGATCAGTCTATAATTAACATTCCACAAAATCAACAGGATGATTTTAATAAATTAGTAGACGAGTATAAGATTGATTTATATACCGAAGCATATAAAAGTTCTATAGTAACAAGGCAATTAGATAGTTTAATATCTACTAAAGAACTGGAACATTATTATGAGCTAAATAAAGAAAACTTTAAATTAAACGATGAATTACTAAAAGTAAGATTTATCATGGTTTCTTCAGATTTTAATAATTTATCTGAAGTAACGAAAAAGTTTAAAAGATATAATACTATAGATAAAACAGATTTATCCAATTTAACTATAAAATTTAAAGCTTTTAATTTAAACGATTCTATTTGGATTAAGAATGATGTATTGTTAGACGCCCTACCAATATTACAAATCAACAGTAAGCAAGTGTTAAAAAAATCTAATTTTTCTCAATTACAAGATTCATTAGGAGTATATTTGGTGAAAATTGAAGACGTCTTAAAGACTAATGATATTGCTCCTCTTTCTTATGTTAAACCTACTATAGAACAAATAATTTTAAACAAAAGGAAGCAAGAACTTCTAAAAAAACTTGAAAAAGAAATTACAATAGATGCAATCAAAAATAAAAATTTTGAAATATATAAAGACAAATAACATTACTCTAATATTACTATTACTTTTTACTAGCCAAATTTTTGCTCAGGAAGTAGTAACTGTAGATAGTGCCGGTGTTGCAGAAATTAAGAGATTATTAACTGAAGACCCTACAGTTAAAAAAGATTCTGTAAAATCGTTTAAAAGATTTAAAGCAGAAGGTGTTAGCGCGGTAGTAGGAGATTATGTGATCTTAGAATTCGATGTCGATAAGAGTTATTTAGAATATGAACAAAATGGAGTGGATATTTCTACAATTGACCGTTGCCAAATGCTAGGTAAATTAATGGAAGATAAACTATATGTTCACCATGCGTTACAGGATAGTATTATCATTACTGATGCAGAAATCCAACCCGAAGTTGATCAAGTTTTGGAGTATATGGTTGCTCAAGTAGGTAGTATTGAAAAAGTAGTAGAATATTACAGAAAATTGAATGTAGCCGAATTAAAAGCAGAACTTTTAAAAGCTAGAAAAGAAATTCGACTTACCGAAAGAATGCAGGAGAAAATAGTTTCAAATATTACTATTACTCCAGAAGAAGTAAGAACTTTTTTCTTTTCAATACCAGTAAATGAACGACCTATCTTTGGAGCAGAATTAGAAATTGCTCAATTGGTTATAGAACCTAGAGTAACAGAGGAAGCAAAGCAAAACGTTATAAACCGTCTTAAGGTTATACGATCAGATATTGTTGATAATGGTTCTTCTTTTGCTACAAAAGCAGTTTTGTATTCAAAAGACGGAACACGTACTAAAGGAGGGTTAATTGAAGGAGTTAGAAGAGATTCTCCTATGGCTAAAGAATTTAAAGACATGGCTTTTTCTTTATTAGAGGGAGAAGTTAGTGAGCCTTTTGAAACTGAATTTGGTTATCATATATTAAAAGTAGATAAAATACGTGGGCAAGCAGTAGATGTAAGACACATTATTATATTCCCAGAAGTTTCTTCACAAATAATAAAAGAAGCCAGAACAAAAATTGATACTATTCGTCAGGCAATTATTGATGAAAAGTTACCATTCGAGGCTGCTGCTAAACTATATTCAAGCGATAAAGAGACTAAAAATAATGGTGGGCAATTAATGAATCCAGCTACTTTCGATACTCGTTTCGATCTTACTAAAATGGATCCTACTTTAAGTGCTCAAATTTATAATATTAAAAAAGGAGAAGTAACTAAGGTTTATACGGATACGGATCGAACAGGAAAAAGTATTTTTAAAATACTTACGGTAACTGGAAGGCACGATGAACATACAGCTGATTATGTAAAAGATTATGAAAAAATACATGAGCTAGCCATAAAAGAAAAGCAGTTACAAGCTATTGAAGAATGGCAGACTGCTAAAATTATGGAAACATATGTAAAAGTAAACGAAGATTATTATGAATGCGATTTTACTAATAACTGGTTATATAACAACAATTAATTTATGTCTGACGTAGCAGCTATTCAACAACTTGTTTCAAAATATAATGCTTTACGGCAAGAAATTAAAAAAATAATAGTTGGCCAGGACGATGTTGTCGAACAGGTTTTATTATCGATTTTTTCAGGAGGGCATGCTTTACTAATTGGCGTTCCCGGACTTGCAAAAACATTATTGGTACATACCGTTGCAGAAGCGCTAGGGCTTAATTTTAAAAGAATACAATTTACTCCAGATCTTATGCCTAGTGATATTTTAGGCGCTGAAATATTAGATGAAAACAGACATTTTAAATTTATAAAAGGTCCAATATTTTCGAATATTATTTTAGCAGATGAGATTAATAGAACTCCTCCAAAAACTCAAGCAGCATTATTAGAAGCAATGCAAGAGCGATCGGTAACTATTGCGGGACATACGTACCAATTAGATAAACCATATTTTGTATTAGCAACACAAAACCCTATTGAGCAAGAAGGAACTTATCCATTACCCGAAGCACAACTCGACCGTTTTATGTTTGCTATTAACTTGGATTATCCCTCGTTTAATGAAGAAGTTGATATTGTAAAGACAACAACGATTGGAGCTAACCCAAAGATAAATGCATTGTTTACTGCAGAAGAAATAATCGATTGTCAAAAATTAATTCAGAAAATACCAGTCGCAGATAATGTAATAGAATATGCTGTTACATTAGTAGGTAAGACTCGTCCAAAGAGCTCAGCAGCTCCAGAAATAATTAAAAAATACATCGATTGGGGAGCAGGTCCACGTGCTTCTCAAAACTTGATTCTTAGTGCAAAAACCTATGCTGCATTGCATGGTAAATTTTCTCCAGATATCGAAGATGTTCAAAAAGTTGCTATGGGGATTCTTCGTCATAGAATGATTAAAAACTACAAAGCAGAAGCCGAAGGCTTGAGTATAGAAGAAATCATTAAAAGCCTTTTTTAAATTACATATTTCACATTATTTTATCCTCATCATTATTGTTCATATGAAATATATTCAGTAAAAATCAATAATTAACAATTATTATTCAGTAATATCGCTATTTCATTAAATATTTGCTAATATCTATTTGTTTTTGTAATTTTGCACCAAATTGAACTGAAGCTTTAAACTTGGTTCAGGACTTCAAAAATTAAAAAGATACCCATGGCATTCGATATTCAGATGATTAAAAATGTGTACTCTCAAATGGTAGAGAGAGTAGATAAAGCAAGAGAGATTTCAGGAAAACCACTAACACTTTCAGAAAAAATACTATACGCTCATTTATGGGATGGTAATGCTACAAAGGCTTTTACAAGAGGCGAAGATTATGTAGATTTTGCTCCAGATCGTATTGCTTGTCAAGATGCTACTGCACAAATGGCATTATTACAGTTTATGCAAGCTGGAAAAAATAAAGTTGCTGTGCCAACTACGGTACATTGTGATCACTTAATTCAAGCTAGAGTTGGAGCAGATAAAGATTTACAAGCAGCACTTAATAATAGTAATGAGGTTTTTAATTTCTTAGAGTCCGTTTCTAATAAATATGGGATTGGATTTTGGAAACCAGGTGCAGGAATTATTCATCAAGTTGTTTTAGAAAATTATGCTTTCCCAGGAGGAATGATGATTGGTACCGATTCACATACTGTGAATGCAGGTGGATTAGGGATGGTAGCTATTGGAGTAGGTGGAGCAGATGCTGTGGATGTTATGGCTGGAATGCCTTGGGAATTAAAGTTTCCTAAATTAATTGGAGTAAAATTGACTGGAAAAGTTTCAGGTTGGACAGCTCCAAAAGATGTTATTTTAAAAGTAGCAGGAATCGTTTCAGCAAAAGGAGGAACTGGTGCTATTGTTGAATATTTTGGCGAAGGTGCTATCTCATTATCTTGTACAGGAAAAGGAACCATTTGTAATATGGGTGCCGAAATAGGTGCTACTACTTCTACTTTTGGTTATGATGAGTCTATGGAACGTTATTTACGTTCAACAGATAGAAATGATATCGCGGATGAAGCAAATAAAATAAAAGATTATTTAACTGGAGATGCTGAAGTTTATGCTAATCCAGAGCAATATTTTGATCAAGTAATTGAAATTGATTTATCAAAATTAGGACCACTTATTAATGGACCTTTTACTCCAGATTTATCAACAGAACTTGGTTTTATAAACGAAAAAGCAACTAAAAATGGTTGGCCTTTGGATGTGGAATGGGGATTAATAGGATCTTGTACCAATTCTTCTTACGAGGATTTATCGAGAGCTGCTTCTATTGCACAACAAGCAATTGATAAAGGGATTAAAATGAAATCAGAATTAGGGATTAACCCAGGTTCTGAACAAGTGCGTTTTACTGCAGAGAGAGATGGTATTTTAGAAGTATTTGAAAAGTTAGATGCTAAAATATTTACAAACGCTTGTGGTCCTTGTATTGGACAATGGGCAAGAGAAGGTGCCGATAAAGAAGAAAAGAACACTATAATTCATTCTTTCAACAGAAATTTTGCAAAACGTGCGGATGGAAATCCAAATACTCATGCATTCGTAGCTTCTCCAGAATTGGTAGCTGCCATTGCACTTTCAGGACGATTGGATTTTAATCCTTTAACAGATACTTTAAAAATGGAAAATGGTGATGAGGTTTTATTAGATGAGCCAACGGGTTGGGAACTTCCTCCAAAGGGATTTGCTGTAGATGATAACGGATATATCGAACCAATTGAAGATGGAAGTGGAGTAAATGTTACAGTTAGTAAAGATTCAGAAAGGTTGCAATTATTAACACCTTTCACACCTTTAGGAAATAATATTGAAGGAGCTAAATTATTGATTAAAGCATTTGGAAAATGTACTACAGATCATATCTCTATGGCGGGACCTTGGTTGCGTTTTAGAGGTCATTTAGATAATATTTCGAACAACTGTTTAATTGGAGCTGTTAATGCCTTCGGAAAGAAAACAAACTTTGTTAAAAATCAATTAACAGGGGAGTTCGGTGGTGTGCCAGATGTTGCTCGTAATTATAAAGCAAGCGGTATTAAATCTATAGTTGTAGGAGATCATAACTATGGGGAAGGTTCCTCAAGAGAACATGCAGCAATGGAACCAAGACATCTTGGTGTAGCAGCTGTGATTGTAAAGTCCTTTGCTAGAATCCACGAAACCAACCTTAAAAAGCAAGGGATGTTAGGTTTAACATTTGCTAATGAAGCAGATTACGATTTAATTCAAGAAGACGATACTTTTAACTTTGTGGATTTAAATGAATTTACTCCAGGAAAACAATTGAGTCTTGAAACTATTCATGCCGATGGAAGTAAAGATGTAATTAAATTAAACCATACTTATAACCAATCTCAAATAGATTGGTATAATGAAGGGTCTGCTTTAAATTTGATTAAGAAAGAAAACGCATAGTTTTTATGAAAAAAATAGGCTTGCTTTTTTTACTGACTTTTATTATGATTTCTTGTAGTAGTGATGAGTCTTCTATTGAAGAAGTAGTCGTAGTAGTAGAAGAGGAAGAGGAAGAGGAAGAAATTCCAATTGAAACTAGAAAATTTATTTCAAAGATATATTATGAATCTTCAGAAGATGGAACTAATATTTTTAATTATAATTACGATGGTAATAATAATCTAACTTCCATAGAAAGAAATGAGAATTTGGTTTCTTTTTTTTATGAAGAAAATAGAATATTTAGGATGGAACTTACTGATAATGAGACTGGGGATTTGGTAAAATTAGTTTCTTATAACTATAATAGTGATGGACTTTTAGATTTTTATGAAGCAAATATAAATGCGCCAAGGGTAGTAAAATATATTTATGAAGGGGATAGAATCGTTAGGTACTATAGATATAGTTCCATGTCTGAATTAAATAATGATAACTATTCATTTTATAATGATTTAATATATAATGACGATACAAGTAATAATGTAATTGAGTTTAAAAAACATAATTTTGAAGGATTAGAAACAAGTAGAAGTACCAGATCTTTTAATGAATTTGAAGACAAACGTTATTTTGGAGAAGCAGCAGAATTAATTAATTTACCATATGCAGATAATTTATTTGAATCTTTTCATTATTACACAAATAATAATTTAAAAGCTTGGAGAACAAGTCTTGGTTCAGATGAGTTAATTCTTTATAGAGAATATTTTTATGAATATGATGAAGACGGTTATTGTACACAATTGAGTTTAGTTTATTACAGTAATGGTTCTGGAGATATCTATAAAACTATTACAAAAACATATGAATATATAGAGTTAGAGGTAAACTAGTTTATTAATTCTAAGATAGAAAAAAGCCCCGATTATTATTCGGGGCTTTTTTTTGTTAAATCTGTTTAGTGATTTTTTATTTAAAAGAATTTCGAAACCGTAAATCGTAGAAAACTATCTTCTTTAAAATTGCTAAGAATTAACTCATCATCATCAATATCAGTAAAAAATCGAACTTCCAATTCAGCTTTCCAGCTGTTTCCAAATCTTCTGGAAGCTTCTACACTAAATAGTTTACTACTATAATCTAAATCTATTATACCTCCAATTAAAATGGAAAAATCTTGAGGATCGTTAAAAGCAACTCTACTTCCGAAAAAGATATCATTCTGCATTGAGTTTAAAGCCAATTCATCTCTGTCATCATATAAATATTCTCCTAATATTCCAATATCCAAACCATTCCCATCAATATTACTAAAAGTATATTCTACACCTGCTACCAAAGCAAAGTAGTCTTGAGCTTTTGATGTGCGATATATAGATTCAAATTTCCATAAAAAAGCGTTATGAGTGGCTTGTAAGTCTATTCCAGTTTGATTTATTACGGGATACTGAGCATTGAAGTTTCCTGTTTCATCTACATAAAAGTAAATATCTCTTCCATTACCATAAAAATGGGATAAACCAATATCAAAAGCACCTATATAATGGCTCCATCTAATAGCAAAATCCTGATGCCATTCCTCTGCTCCACTTTCATAAGTTACATCATCCTTTTCAATTACAATCGGAAATCGCAACCTTCCTTTTTCACCAGGTAAGGTACGCTTGCGATGATAGGGGAGGTAAAAGAAATCAAAAGTTCCAACTTTATTAGTTGTTAAAGTATACTGAATCATAGGTTGCCCTAATTTTTCCTCACCATCAAAAGTTTCAACCAAATCGGTTTGATTGATAATGTCTACTAAATGATTACTTTCTGTAACACCCCAATAAACTTTTTTAAGTCCTAAACTTAATTCCCAGTTTTTATGTGCTTTTTGATAATAGAGTTCTCGAATATCCCAATGAGTTCGTTCTTCGTCTCTGTCTAATCGGTAAAAACCTATAAAATTAAAGCTATCATATCCTTCATTCCATTCCAAAGAATATTCTGGTGTAATAGCTATGGAAGGAAAATGATCTTCTTGTCCTTCAAACAAGGCATCATCATAAAAATAACGATATTCTCCAGCTATTTCTAATCCGAATTCATGATTGACTTTTTTTTCTTCTTTCTCCTGTGCAATTAAATTTCCTTGAAAAGATAATAGCAAACTAAAAAAGAGTAATAGAAGGATTCTATGTGAATTCATATTTTATTATAGATTAATATTTTCAATAAGAATTAATTCCCTGCTCTTTTTAAAGCAATCTGAGTAAAATCATCATCAGATAAATTCACATCAAAATTATAGTTGCTAAATTCTAATAGGGTTTCTTTATTACTTTGGTGATTAACCATATTAAAAGAACCTGCCCTCCAAAATTTATCTTTATACAATTGGTAATCCGTATATAAAAGTGTTTTTAATAAGGCGTTTTTTCGATCGTAGAATTCCACTTTTTCTACTCTGTAACCCTTGTCTTTGTTATAGGTTACAATGCGTCTGGTATATCCTGATTTTGGATCTACTGGATCTTGTTCCACCAATAGAAGATTGCCTTTTGCTTCTAAAAACTTATAAGCATACTTCTCAATTTCCTGAGAGGATAAATCTTCATAAGCAAATTCACTCCCTACAAAAGGCCCTGATTTATTATTAGAAGAAATTCGCTTAACTCTTTTAATAGAAGGAAGAAATAGCCATTGATCGTCCGGTCCAATTTTGTGAGTAAAAGTTAATGTTGAGGTACCTTTTACATCTTTAGGGCTATTAAAAACAATCAAGGATTTATCTCCATCTTCAGTTAACTCTAATGTTTTTGTTGTTAAATGTCGTTCACTGGTTTGACCATTTTTGTTTTTTAATGTCATTTTCAGTTCTACCGACGAACTATTAAATCCTAAATCGGCTTGTTCTGCTGCTAAAGCAATTTCTAGTCCTTTTTCTTCTGGACTTTGTGCGTTTACTATTCCGAGAGTAGTAATTGCTACTATTGTTAATATGATATTTTTCATGGTTTAAGTTTTATTATTTTATTTATCTAATTGAATGTTTAATGGTTGTTTTACAGTTTTGGCACTTCCTTCCTTTTTACTTGTTAAAATTAAAAGAGATGGTAATAATATAAAGTCAATAATTAAAGCAGACGTTATAATAATCAAAGTGATTCTTGCCATATAACTATTTAAAGCAAATGAGGATGTTGATAGCACAGTGAATCCTGCTAATAATACAAGAGTAGTAGTAACTAAGGCTTTTCCAACAGTATCAAAAGCATATATAACTGCTTGTTTGGCATCATAGCCCAATTCTCTTCGTGCACGTAGAAATTTACTCATAAAGTGTACCGTGTCATCTACAATAATTCCTAAGGTCATACCGAATACGACTACCATTCCTGTATTAATCTGTCCTTTGTATAAAGCCCAAAAACCAAAACCAATCAAAACTGGAGTTACGTTAGGAATGATACTTAATAAACCAAGTTTTAAGCTATTTAAAGCCACAATTAATACTAAGGAGATTAAAATTAAGGCAATAATATTTCCTTTAAACATACTTTCTGCTTGTCGAAATCCTAACTTGGAGAACATTATCATTGGACTTACACCAATAGCATGCATTTCGGAAGGGGTGTTATCCTTTAGCCATTGTTCACCTCTTGCAGCAAATTCGATCATTTGCGGACTATCTATATTTTTTAAAGTAACGGTAACTCTCGATTCTGACTTGTCTACATTTATTTGATTGTTTAAATCCAATCCAAAGGGTAGGGATAACTCATAAAGCAATAAATATTGTGCTGCTTCTTCTCTAGAATCCGGGACTCTATAAAAGCTTTCATTATCTCCATGCATAGATCTATTTACTCGGCGAGCTACTTCACTAAAAGCATTGACATGAATCACTTCAGGTTGTTCATTCAACCAATCTTCGAAAGCATTTAGTTTTTTCAAGTAGGCAGGATTATTGATTCCACCACTTTCTCCACTACCTATAGAATATTCTACATTATAGATACCCGTAAGGTTTTGACTTATATAATCCGTGTCTGTTCTAAATTCAACAGTCTCATCGAAATAATTAATAAACTCGTCATTAAATTCATTTTTTGTAGCTAGAATGGTCATTAACCCAATTACAACTACTGAAATTATTGTCAATCTTATTGGTTGTTTTACAACAAAATTTCCAAGTGTTCCATACCAGTTTTTTGAAACTTTTGAACTTGGCCTTTTCGCTTTCACTTTTATTGGAAAAATTGCCATCAATGCTGGTAGAGTAGTCGTTGAAAATAAGAATGCCATTGTCATTCCAAAAGCTGTAATATTTCCTAAATCCCAAAATGGAGGAACATCTCCAAAATTCATCGTAAGAAACCCTATGATAGTAGTTAAACTTGTAATAAATACAGGCATAAAGTTTAATCGTAAAGATTCGGTTAAGGCATCCACTTTGTTTAGACCATCCTGTCGAATCTTTTGAAGCATAGTAACTAAAATATGTATACTATCTGCAACTGCTAAGGTCATAATCATTGTAGGGAAAACTGCCGAAGGAGGCGTCAATTTTATTCCCATAATTCCAACAAAACCAACGGTACTTATTATTGATAGTAAGACAACAACTAGTGTTGCCAAAGTGCTATATATATTTCTAGTTAATAAAAAGGTTGTGATGATTACGATAATTAACATAATCATAGTAAGTCCCATATCTCGCATAGAAGATTCAAAAAAGGCTGTATTTAAGGGAACTAAACCAGAGGAATGAATCTCGAAATTTGGATGCTTCTCTTGAAATTCTGAAACCATATTCCGAACAAAAGCGGTCACTTCTGGTATTTCTGTGGCTCCATTTAATCCAGGAAGCCTTACGGTTATATTTATGGCTGTAACACTTCCTTGTTCGTTAATAATACGATTCACTAAAAGTGGTTCTTTAAGTGCTTTTTCTCTTATTTCTTCAATTTCAGCATCTGTTTTTAAAGAAGATTCATAAGAAAGATCATCCACATAAAGATCGTCATCAACAGCACTGGTATGTTGAAAGTTAGTGATTGCATCCACTCTAGAAGAATAAGGAGTATTCCAAGAACTTGTTGTCAACTCTTCAATGGCAGTTAGGTTTTCTTTGGTGAAAATATCTCCATTGGTAGGGGAGAGTACTAATATATAATTGTCATCTTTTGTATACTTTTCTTGTAAGGCATCAAAGGCATCCAATTCTGGGTTTGATTTACTGAAAAAGACATGATAATCTCCATCAAACTCCATATTTCCTTGAGAACCTAATCCCAAAGCAAGTACAAAGGTCAGTATTAAAACTGGCCATTTTCGTTTAATAACAAACCTCGCCCATTGTTTTGCGAACTTGTTAGAGGCATTTTCAATTTTTTTAAGTGCATTCATAGTTTAGTGATTAGTTGACCAGTCGTATATATATTTTGGTCGAATTTTTAATTGTTGATTGTTCTGACGAAAGGAAAATTGAATTATTACAAATAAATTTTATAAATTGACCAGTCGATTATTAAATTGATAAAAAAAATTATTTTAAAAGTATGTTTTTAATCATATTATAAACATTGTCGATAGGATAGGAGCTTTTCATTTCTTTCATACTTACCATTGCTCCTTTGCCTGCATCTTCAATAAAAGCAGCAATATCAGAAGCTTTCATAGGATTCTCTATTTCGCCTAAATCTTGGGCTTCTTGAATAACGTTGGTTATTTTAGACAATATCATCTCTTCTTTAGCTAAAATGGTAGTTCTAATTTTTTCGTTATGTTCGGCCATTTCGCTGCCAATATTACAAGCCATACATCCCATTTTACAATCCATTTCATTTTTCAATACATTTATTCTGTATTCATGAAAATCTAATAACCGTTGTTTAGGAGAAATAGATTTGTTCTCTAAAATGTCATTTGCTGGAGTAAACATAATAGAAAAGTATTTATCTAATGCTTTTACCACAAAATCTTCTTTACTATCAAAATAGAAATAAAAGGATCCTTTAGGGATTCCAGCAATCTTAACAATATCATTAACACTTGTAGCATTATAACCTTTTGACCAAAGTAACTCCATACCCTTTTCTAGAAGAGCATGTGCTTTAAGATCATGTTTTAAGGTTTTTGACATCGTTTTGTAATTACTCGGCAAATATATGACCACTCGTCTATAAATCCAAAATATTTTGATAAATATATTTTATTTGTAGTCTCTTTAAAAAAGTTCTGGATAATGTTTTTCCAAATAAGACTTCATAATTGCAATATCCTCCTTTGCTGTAAGGTCTGGAACATGCTCATTAAAAGGAATCCCTTTCATATAAAAAGCATTTTCCTTACACATATTTAATATGGCAGTTGGAAGTTCCTTTTCGTTTCGAAGAGTGTTGATCGGACAATTTTTTAGGAAAGGAAATATTTGTTCTCCCGTAAATTTAAAGATATTCATACTTACTCTTAATTTCCCTAATGCATCGGTATATCCTGCGACCATATCACTTGCAGGCTTTTCTATGATGTCTGTAATATGAGAATTCGTATCTAAAAGGGTTAATGCAAATCGTTCTATTTTTTCCATCGGAAATTTTAACCCTTCCCGGTCATAACTTATAAAAGCATTGTCTGCAGAAGTTTCGGCTAGAGATTGTAATACCTTAATCGAATATAAATTATCACTATTACAAACCGTAAAAGCTTCCTTTTGCAAGCTTGGATATTGCTCCATGGCCTGTAAAACAGCATCGGCAGTACCAAAGGGTTTTATTCTATCTTTTGGGACATATTGTGTAGCATACGAAATGCTTAGGCTGTTATGTTTGTTATTTCGGGTTTCTTGACCATAAAAATCTTTAAAAGCCCCACCATCTTCACTAATAATAATGATGACATTAGTATAACGTGCTTTTTCAGCATTCAATAATAAAAAGTCCAATATGGGACGATTGCTTTTTCCGAAGGTCAATAAGGCTTTACTATTGGTATTTGCATTTTTAATCTCTTCTTCGGAAAGATTACTAGAGGCCATAGATTTCTTCATTCTTGAAGAAGCGCCTCCTGCTAAAATCACTAAATTTTTATTCATATTTTATGTACTCCTTTTGCTACCAAAACTTCATAAGCATCTTTTCCACCTGCTTGCTTAATTGCTTGTATAATTTCTTTCTTTTTATCGTCTGGTGAAACAGCTACAATACAGCCTCCGCCTCCAGACCCCACTATTTTAGCTCCATAGGCACCTGCAGCTAAAGCCGCTTCAATCATTGCATCTATTCTAGGAACCGTAATTTTTAAATCGTCACTTAAAATAGTATGATGCTCGTTCATTAGGGTTCCAATTACTTGAAGGTTTAATTTTTCCTTACTTAATTCGACCAATGCTTTTTGTGTAATAAGGTGATTCTGTATGGCTGCATAGAAATAGGGTTTCAGTGTTTCTGAAAGTAAATGTGAATAATTCTCAAAATCTTTTAGAGTTGCTGTTTCTATGATAAACTCTGGAACTTTGTCGCTAATAATTTTAATCGCTTCTAATGCATTTGTTTTAATGCTACTCAGTAAACCAAGGGTGTCTTTTAAAATTCCAGACTCTCCTAAAATTAGTCCTTCCATTTCATCGCCAATGATTTGATACGAAAAATGATCACCGGTTTCAATAAAAATAATATTTCCTATCCCTATCGAATATTGGTCCATTTTACCACCAGGGGAATTGTGTTCCAATACTTCGGCTTCATAAGCTACTAGGGAGATAAATTCTGGAGTAATTTCTCGATTGCATCCAAATGTTTTTAATAAAAAAGAAACCCAAGCGACTACAATTGCTGAGGAACTTGAAACTCCTGCATTTACTGGAATATTACCTTGTATGGTTATGGAGTATCCCAAATTTGGAATACAGCCATATTTTTTTACCCTTCGCAATACAGAAGCAAAAAAGTCTCCGGTTTGTAGATCCTCAAAATCAGCATCTATAGAAAAACTCCTTTGGGAATTAATATCGGGTAATGTAAAAATAAATTCCTTGCTCGTATTGGGCTTTGCGATTAGGGATATCTGTCGATCTATAGCACAAGCGATTACCGGAAGTCCCAAATAATCTTGATGATCACCAAACAAGCAAATTCTGGCTGGTGCTACAATTTGTATGGTTGAAGTTGAATTTTTATGTGATGTCATTCTGCAATTCTATTTCAAATAATAATTAATAACAATAAATAATAAGAATAATTAGTAGGTATCTTTCATCCATTGATAAGGTTTTCTTTTAACCCAATCTCCCCGAGTAAAATCGGGAAAATCTTGAGGTTCTCCATTGTTTGCGATAGACACTTCAGATAAGGGAGTAATAGCACTCCAAGCTGCAGCATCATATGCGTCAAGTGGTGGTGCTATGTTTCGTTTTGCAGATTCTACAAAAGAATTAATTACAAAGTAATCCATTCCGCCGTGTCCCGCTCCCATGGCTTTTTCACCGTATTTTTTCCAAAGAGGATGGTCGTATTGTTCTAACCATTTTGTAGCTTCATCCCATCGGTGTGGTTTTTCAGCTTTCCCTTCTATATAAATTCTGTTGCCATCTACTTCCCAAATTCCATCACTCCCTTGAACTCTAAATCCTAAAGAATATGGGCGAGGAGAGTTGCAATCGTGGGTTACGATAATGGTTTCCCCATTGGCAGTATCTATGGTTGAGGTAATAATATCTCCTTGTTTAAATTTTAATTTTGCATTTGGGTGATCTTCTCCACCGTTTTCTACAATATACTTATGAATTCCTACTCCTTTAGTGGCGTGTGAGGTCATAGATACAAATCGATTCCCTCTATTAATATCGCACATTACTGCTATTGGTCCAACCCCATGTGTTGGATATACATCCGCATTTCGTAATAGAGAATGTTGTGTTCGCCAAGCAGATTCAGAGATTCCTTTTTCTCCAAATTCAACTCCTTTACCATAGGCGGTTTTACCATCGTTTAACTTTACAAAACGCAAATCATGTTGGTACCCACATCTAAAATGCAATAACTCTCCAAAAATATTTTGTTTAACCATAGAAAGGACTGCCAAAATATCTCTTCGATAACATACATTTTCCAAAATCATTAGGTGAGATCCAGTCTCCTCATGCACATTCACTAAATCCCAACATTCTTCTAATGTATTAGCAGCAGAAACTTCTAGACCTGTATATTTGCCAGCCTTCATGGAGTCTTTTGCCATTTTAGTATGCCATAACCAAGGTGTGGAAATGATGACTGAATCCACTTCAGAAAGTGCTAAAAGGTTTCTGTAATCGTAATCGTCTTTTCCAAAAACCTGTGCCTTTTTTTGACCGTGCTTAGCAATCATTTCTTGAGCAATGGTAATTCTTCTTTCGTCAATATCACAAATCGCAACTACATTTACATCGTCTCTAAGCAATACATTATTTAAATGATTAGTACCTCTAAGTCCGACCCCAATTAAAGCTACATTCAACTTGTCTTTTGAAGAAGATAATCCTTTTCCGAAAGATAGTTGTGGAGCCAAGGTAATTCCAGCAGCACCAAGAGCTGATTTCTGTATAAAGTTTCTTCTTGTACTCATCTATTAAATGTATTTATGGTTAATGAAGATATTCGAACAAATTTAAAATAATTTTGCTATTAGAGTAATCTAAAGGCATTAATTTCGTCTGTTACTGTCTAGAGTTTAATTTTGTCTATGAATTTTTTTAAAAAAAATTGGAGTAACTTATTATTTGGTGTTTTTATCCTAGCATTGATAATCCCTCAAACCCGTATGCCTATTCAAGTTGTTTTGCAACGATTTATTTCTTTTAGTCCTTCTGAAATTGATAAAGAAGATAGAACTTTATTGAAAGATTACCACTGGAATTTATCTCAATTGGATTCAGAAAAAATAAATTTATCTCAATCGGAAGGAAAAGTTGTCCTTATCAACTTTTGGGCAACTTGGTGTCCTCCTTGTGTTGCAGAAATGCCAGAATTACAAGAGCTGTATGAAACTTATGGAGATCGTGTCGATTTTTATTTTATAACGAATGAAACTCCACAAAAAGCCCATAATTTTTTAAAGAGTAAAGGTTATGATTTTCCAGTGTATATTCAAATGGAACCATCTCCTAGAGCATTGGCCTCTTCATCATTGCCTACTACCTTTGTAATTTCAATAACTGGAGAGATTATTATGCAAAAAACTGGTGCAGCAAGTTGGAATAGTGATAAGGTACATCAAGTATTGGATCAATTACTATTGAAATAACTAATATTCGATTTTATCTACTTTTTCTGCCCATTGATTAAATACTACCTTTCCTTCGTCTTTTAATATCCTTTCAAAAGGAATACTTCGGTTAGTTATGGGTTGGTCCAATTCGGTATAAATAAACTGATCGTCGAAATCGATTTCAGCGGCATCCTTTTTATCACAGGCATAATAAACCTTTTTAGGTCTTGCCCAATAAATAGCTCCCAAGCACATCGGGCAAGGTTCGCAAGAAGTATAAATGATGCAATCCTCTAACTGAAAGGTGTTTAGTTTTTTACAAGCATTTCTAATCGCAACAACTTCTGCATGTGCAGTAGGGTCGTTGGTAGATGTTACCGCATTGTTTCCTTCTCCAATAATTTTATTATCTTTTACTACAACAGCACCAAATGGACCTCCTTCGTTAGAGTACATTCCCTCTTCGGCCAATGTAATTGCTCTTCTCATAAAATATTCGTCTCTTTTGGTCATCGTAATTAATTGGTTTCTATTTTAGTTATCCTTGGTTTTAACTGAATAAAAATAGGGTATAAATTAATAATTCACACCCTATATCGATTATTTTAATTGTCTTGATTTTCTTACATTTGTTATCCTTAAAAAAATAAAATTATGAGCACACCCGAAAAAAAGTTTTTGTCAGATATAGAAATAGCACAAGGTAATTCTATGGAGCATATTAAAGATATCGCTTCAAGATTGAATATTGCTGAAGATGATTTAGAAATGTATGGAAAGTACAAAGCGAAACTTCCCATTCGTTTAATTGACGAAACTAAGGTTGCGAATAGTAATTTAATATTGGTAACTGCTATGACACCAACTCCTGCTGGAGAAGGAAAAACTACAGTTTCTATAGGTTTAACTGAAGGGATGAACAAAATAGGAAAGAAAACAACGGTGGTTCTTAGAGAGCCTTCTTTAGGTCCTGTTTTCGGAATTAAAGGTGGAGCTGCAGGAGGTGGATACTCTCAAGTAGTTCCAATGGAAGATATCAACCTTCATTTTACAGGTGATTTTTCTGCTATAGAAAAAGCAAATAACTTACTTTCAGCATTAATAGATAATAATATTCAATCGCGTACAAGAAGTTTAGGAATAGATCCAAGAACCATAGCTTGGAAACGTGTTATGGATATGAATGATCGTGCTTTGCGGGATATTACTATTGGTTTAGGAGGGACAGCAAACGGAATTCCAAGACAAGATGGTTTTAATATTACACCAGCATCTGAGGTGATGGCAATTTTGTGTATGGCAAAAGATTTTTCAGATTTAAAAGAAAGATTGGGGAATATTTATGTGGGATTAACTTTAGATAAGAAGCCAATTTATGCAAGAGATTTAAATGCTGAAAATGCAATGGCTATCTTATTAAAAGATGCAATTAATCCAAATTTAGTGCAAACATTAGAAGGAAACCCAGCAATTATTCACGGAGGTCCATTTGCAAATATTGCACAAGGGACCAACACTATTTTGGCAACAAAAATGGGAATGACTTTATCTGAATATGTAGTTACTGAAGCAGGGTTTGGAGCAGACTTAGGAGCAGAAAAATTCTTAGACATCAAATGTGTTTCAGGAGGTTTAAAACCTAAAGTGGTTGTTCTTGTTGCTACCATAAGAGCTTTACGCCATCACGGAGGAGCTACTAAAGAACAATATAATGATGCAAGTGTGGCACGTGTTGAAAAAGGTTTTGTAAACCTTGAAAAGCATATAGAGAATATGAAGAAGTTTGGATTGAATCCTGTAGTTGCAATCAATTCCTTTTTTACAGATAGTGATGAAGAAGTTGCTCTGGTTAAAGAAAAGTGTAAGGCTATGGGTGTAAATGCTGTAGTTTCTAAAGGCTTTGCAGATGGAGGAGAAGGAACTAAAGAATTGGCTACCCAAGTGGTTGCCGAAATTGAAAAGGGTGAAAATGATTTCAAACAGTTATACGATTGGAACTCCCCAGTTAAAGATAAAATTGAAACCATAGCCAAAGAAATTTATGGTGCTGTAAGTGTAGAGTACTCTAAAAAAGCCGAGTTAGGTTTACGAAGAATAGAAAATTTAGGACTTAGTGACTTGGCGGTTTGTATGGCCAAAACACAAAAATCTTTTTCAGATAACGATAAGTTAACAGGAAGACCTGAAGGATTTTCTGTAACAGTGCGTGAATTTGAATTTGCAGCCGGAGCAGGCTTTATAATTCCTATTTTAGGAAATATGATGCGTATGCCAGGACTTCCAGCAGTTCCAGCTTCCGAAAGAATGACAATAGATAACAACGGAAAAATTTCTGGATTGTCTTAATTATTCAACATAGGTTTTAGGTTTGGATTTTTATTTCTAAGATCCAAACCACCTTCATATATAGATTTTAAGTTGATTAAATAAAAAGACAACCGCTGTCACAACCCAAACGAATATTACATTTGGAGTCATCATCAGTAGGGATGTTTTTTTGTTTTAAGGTAACAATCGTTCCGTTTTCAAATTCTTTTATGGTAATATCTACAATACAATTACCTGCAAATGTGAATTGGATATGATCTTTTTGGTTTGCAAAAATAATCTTTCCTTTTTCGGTGATATCATATAAATACCAATCCCATTCATATCTTAATCCTTCAGAAATGTGATTATTTTTAGATAGCAATTTTTCTTCTTTGTCAAAATAACAGGCTTGTTTTAAAAACCAACGTTCTATTTCTGCAGGTTTTGACCAAGCATCATATATTTTTTGAATGGGAGCATCGATGTGCATTTTTCGGGTAAATTGAGTCCAATCAAAATTTTTCATCACTAAATTATTTCCTTAAAGGTACTTAAAATTGATATATCTAGTAATGGACTCATTTATTTAAAAAAAAAGGTTCAGACTTCTCTAAATATTAGTCAATGACCACAACATTTGTTATTTTTGCAAACTGAAAATTAATACCGAAAATAATCGGGAAAACACCTTATTATGAATTTACACGAATACCAAGGAAAAGATTTATTGA
>MAAC01011373.1_pt1 | contig 33271 bp, 21 predicted proteins | sample 1115981 | NCBI WGS metagenome assembly MAAC01 (sample SAMN04961126, study PRJNA320927) | seawater metagenome | isolation source: sample BD02T64 sea water enriched with oil for 64 days | place: USA:Gulf of Mexico | collected 2013-07-27 | reverse complement strand
TTATAACTTCCGCCACCAAGCGCAGTTTCCAGAGCAGCTGTACCACCAGTATTCCAGAGATAGGTATAAGGTGCCGTACCGCCTGAAGCGCTGGCTATTACCTGACCCTGTGTTTCATCATTACAGTTAATGATTTGATTCACTGTTGCGGAAGCTACAAGTATAGCCGGTTCGCTAAGGGTAACTTGAGCAGTGTCCGTGCAACCGTTGGCGTCCGTAATGGTTACGGTATAAGTTCCTGCAACAACTCCTGTGATAGATGCTGTCGTAGAAGCATTACTCCATGCGTAAGTATACGGATTGGTTCCTCCAGTAGCGGAAGCGGTTGCTCCACCATCAGTATATCCGTTACAGGAAACCATGCTGTCAACGAAAGTCGATGCTGAAACAGAATTAACAACAACCGTTACCGCTTTACAAGAGCCGGCAGTAATACAGCCTCCTTCACCTCGCACATAATAGGTAGTGGTAGAATTGGGGCTCACGGTCATACTTGTTCCAGTTCCTATACTGGTTCCTCCACAGCTGGCTGTATACCAATGCCAGGCAGTGGCGTCGTTTAGATTCCCGCTACTTACTGATAGGGAGGTAGAAGATCCCGAGCAGATGGTGTCTGCAGCTATGGTAGGCATGTCCGGATCGGCACAAACCACAGCTCCAGAAACATATTTTACCTTTAGGTGTGTATTATTAGTATTATAGGAGCATCCGGGTCCGTTTAACTGAACATAAATAGTTCCGTCGAAGGTAGCAGTATATAGAATATACGGGTCATCTCCACAAAAATCATCATTCGTGCCTTCTACGCTATTGTCTGATGCATCAAAAACAGTCATAAATGCATCATATGAAGGTGGAGAGTCACAGGTAGACAGCATGTAAGTATGTCCGTTTGTAACATCTACCTTTACATATTCTCCTCCCCATATAGCGTTGTTTAAGACGGAGTCTCCAACATTGGACGGAGTCATGTTGTATTGAGAGAAGCTAGCATTTCCCTTAGGACATTGAGCCAATAATGTCCCAAAATAGAACACCGAGAGGATAAAGGTTAATAGATATTTCATAGTGTTTATTTAAGTGTTTAATGGTTATATAATTGAATTAATGGTTCGTTTATTTGTGGGTATTTAAAACTTAAATTGGTACGTGTCTGGAGTAGATTATGCCATCATGGGTCTTGAAAAATTATGGGTTAAGGTTTAAAAGTTTTATATTATCGCTATTCCGGCTGATTAATACGGAAGATGATTGATTGTTACCTGTAATAAGTTGAATATCTTTTACATCTCCTGTCGCTAAAAAACCGGATGAACTCCAGGTAAAGTCGGAAAAGTTTCCTTTCCCATCGCCCAAAAGAACACCTCCAATTGAAGCGTCATGTCTGCAGGTTTCAATTTCTGCACTATACATATTGCCTGCATAAATTACATCCATATTACCGTCACTATTGACATCGTATGAAATCGATTTTAATATGGGGGATATTTGGCTTCTTGAAGACAATGGTTTTACATGAAATTTACCATTGCCCAGATTCTCTATATACGAAGATTGCAGATGATTGGCTTCCAGTTCGATTGTCTTATTCATATCTCCATAAATGTCTTGCAAGGAGGCGTTGGCAAATGCCTGATACGATTTAAACTTTTTATTTAAGCCGGGCATTTGCTGAGAAGAACACTGCTTTCCACGTACAGGATAACAGGTTCCATTTTCATGGTAGGCCAGTACGATATCGCTTTTTCCGTTTTTATCCAGATCTCCTCCTAAAACTTTCAACGGACCGTTTTTAACTTTGTATTTGGAATTCAAACCCAAATTTCCGGCAATAAAATCCAGATCCCCATCCCCATCAAAGTCGAATGGATTTAAAGAGTACCACCAACCGGTATAACTGTCCAATCCCGACTGACCTGTTTTGTTTATAAATGAGCCACTTTCATTATAGAGCAATGTAAGTGGCATCCATTCTCCAGAGATTAGTAAATCCGCATCTCCATCCCCATCCAGATCGGAGAAAGAGGCATCTGTTACCATTCCCAAATTGAACAGGGAAGGGGCCAATTCTGATGTTCTATCTATAAATCGTCCTTTTTCATTGATAAGTAATAAACTGTTGGCCGGATTCGGATATTTTTGAGGACTCAATCGACCGCCAATAAATAAATCGAGATCTCCATCATTATCTATGTCATTACTAATAACGGAAGATCCGCTTATTGAAAATTCAGGTAGCGCATTCGTTTTTTCAAATACTCCTTTTCCATTGTTCTTATACAATCTATCCTGATAGTTGGGGGAACCTTCCGGCCATTCATTACTACCACTAACAACATACAGATCCAAATCTCCGTCCTGATCGTAATCGAAAAAGAGGCTTTTCATATCCTCATATTTGCTATCTTTTTCCCAGGTTTTTTGAGAGGATAAGAAGAATTTTCCTTTCCTGTTTTGAAGGTATAATGCTCCGGGATACCCGGCTGCACCTCCAACATAGAAATCTTCCAATCCATTTTTATCTACATCTCCCACAGCAGTGAAAGGCCCATTTCTGGAATATAAATGAGGCAAGAGTTTTTCGTTTTCATAGTCAAAATATCCCGATTCCTGATGGGTGTAATTCAAACCTGCCTGCTCAGTAATATCTTTAAAATATTTGTTTTGCTCTTTAGTCTGAACAAGTGTTGAAATGGTTGAGCCCTGGTGTATGACCAGTTTTTGATTCCCAGGGACATCAGAAAGAATAGTTGTCTTTCCATTGGGCCATTGTACAGATAATTGTTTGACGATACTATCGTTTCCCAGTCCAAAGTGAAAGGTTGGATCGGAGGAGGACAAAAAGCCATGATTGGTATTCAATTGCCCAAATTGCTCTCCGGAAGCTGTTTCGATTTTAATTTGAGCACCTAAAGCAAAGGAATTTTGATCACTTCCTTTAAGGGTGATTTGAATATATTTTGGATTCTTATGAATAGTGTTTTTGTAGATTAATGCTATGTCATCCAGATTGTTAACTACCAAATCTAAGTCTCCATCCTGATCCAGGTCTGCATAAGCAGAACCGTTCGAATAGCCCGAAAAATTGAGTCCCCAGGATGCTCCACTTTTTTGAAAGGTTAGATCACCTTTATTTTGAAAAGCATAATTAGCAACCCTTTCTGTTGGGATCTGTCCCACCAACGATCGGATATTCTTTTTAATTTGGTTATGGGATAGTTTTTTTAATTTTTTAACAAAATCGTTGTTTCGAATATCCCGGCGCATACCGTTGGTTATAAATATATCTTTTAAACCATCATTATCTAAATCACAGAACAAAGGAGCCCAGGACCAATCCGTATTGGAGATGCCTGCCATCTCTGCAATATCGCTGAAAGAGCCATTCCCATTATTGAGGTGAAGCATATTTTGCATATACTGAAAATGCCTGCCTAGCTGTACATTTTGGTAGAAGGCCTCAGGTTGCATACTCGACATATTGGTTTTCTTTCTGCGATTGGATTCAGCTATCATATCTACTACCAGAATGTCTTGTAAGCCGTCGTTATTAATATCGGCGATATCACTCCCCATGGAAAATTGGGAAATATGTGGAAAGGCAGTTTGAACCTTATCTTCAAAGGTTCCTTTTCCGGTATTGATATACAAATGATCGGGTTCCGAGTAGTCGTTGGCTACAAATATATCGGGCCAGGTGTCGTTGTTGACATCTGCTATAGAAACGCTTAACCCAAATCCATAGTTGATCAATCCGGCTTGTTGAGTGATATCGGTAAAAGTATTATCTCCATTGTTTTTATATAATTTATCAGTCTCAAAAGCACTTGGCTTTTTACTCTTTTGCAAGCGAGCACGAATATTGTCTCCAAAGTCCGCAGGGTGATTTAATACATACAAGTCTAAATCCCCATCTTTGTCGTAATCAAAAAAGGAAGCATGGTTGCTAAAGGCTTGGTCATTGATTCCGTAAGATTTAGCCTGTTCAGTAAATGTTAGGTCTTTATTATTGATGAATAACAAATTGGCTCTATGTTCAGGATTAGAGTCCTTTCCTCCGGAGAGGCAAACATATATATCGAGATAGCCATCTCCATTCACGTCTGCCATGGTAACTCCTGTGGTCCAATTATTACTTTCTCCACTTACTTTCGCAGTTTCTGTGATGTCTTTAAATTTGAAATTCCCTTGATTTAAATAAAGTCTATTGGACACGTCATTTCCTGTGAAATAAATGTCCGGTAGGTTGTCGTTGTTTATGTCTCCAATTGCTACACCTCCTCCGTTGTAGATATTGAAGAAGTTAAAACAGTTCATTGAAGCTGTTTCCTCAGCGCTTTTATTGTTAAATGTTATTCCGGTTTCTTTTGCAGGGAGAAGTTTGAAACCAGTTTGTTTTTTAGGGGTTAATGGTTTAGACGTACTTATATTTTTGGGTGCAGGATGTTTTGAACTATTCTCACAAGCAACTAGTAACAGTATAATGGCTAACGTATAAATGCTTAGAAAAGCAAACTGAAATAAGGGATGTAATTTTATTTTTTTCAAAAATTCCTTGATTTAACTTTTGTTTTTAATAGATTCAATATTATATATTAAAACCCTTTAACTTTACATAAATCTTTTTATTTTAAACATGGTGCGAATTCAGGTCCAGACAGTAAAAAAAACATAAGAGATGTTATTAAAGCTCTAGTATTTTTTATAATGTTCATATATTGATTTTTTAATTGGGAGTTTCATTTACCCCCTTTAGTATCAACTAATTAATTTTTCAAAAAAATAATTCTATAAATAAGGTTTTATACAATTGTTAGACAAATATATCTTCTTTTGTTAATATTCAAAATATTATTATTCAATATTTATATCAATCAAAAACGAAATTTTATATAAAAAAAACTAAGTTTAAAATTAATGTTGATAACTATAATTTATACACAATAATCTATTTATCTTAAACAACCATTTTTACTACTTACTCGATAAATTTTACATATGACTCCTGTCACTATATTGTTTTAAAACACTAAGAATTTTTATCATTTTCTAAGCAAAAAAAATACTTTCCTTTTCAAATAAGACAAGTATTTTATATTTATAGGCTTTTGTATTTTAAATTTAAAAAGCCCCTATTTTTTTAATTCAGTCAAAACTTTATCCAATTCTTTAGAATTTTTAGGTTTCTCAATAATTTTTCATACTAACCTTAATTAGTTTTAACCTCATTGTATTATTTAATCTTGCCAACCATAAGATGGTTATTAGCCTACTCCAACCACTGCTATGCAACACCAGATTTACCTTACCAAGGTATCCAATTAGGAAATTATAGTCTATCCAAAATCTTCAGTAACTATACTATAAAAGCGTTCAATATTCCGAATAATAAAGTACTTCAAATCAAAAAACACAGCTTATAAAAACAAAAAAGCCCAACACAATTGTGTTGGGCTTTTTTAAAAATTATATAACGCTTAGTCAATAGTCCCTTAGTTAACAATCTTAGCAACATGATCAGGTCCATCTGCTTTAACATGTAGGTAATAAATTCCACCCTCATATTTAGTCATATCTAAAGTAAATCCTTTTACATTTTGTAAACTAACTTCAGTAATAATAACACCACCATTATTGATTAAATGATACTCTATAGTAGATTGAATATCTTCAAATATAACAACATAATTACCATTTGTATCATCGGCATGTCCAGTGTAAACATCTCCGTCTTGCTCAATTTCCTGGAAACTTGGAGTCAAAGTAATCTGAACACAATCAGTAGTATCCACACATCCATTTTGAGTTGTTTCAAGCGCATAATTACCAGTAGTTGTGACTTTCATCACAGTAGTGGTTTCGCCTGATATCTCACTGTATTCATTACCACAATCTAACCACCTGTAAGTACCTTCTTCAACTGGATTACCAACTAAAGTATCCATTTGCAAATTCAATGCAACACCTAAATTTTCTGCAACAGAAAGATAACTTGTTACTATACTATCACACCCTGTTAATACAGATGTTAAAGTATTGTAGTGTGTACCACTAACAGTATACGAAGAATCACCTACTACATAAACATCACCATAACAGATATCTGCATTATTAGTAGTATAAACAGGGTTAATAACACTAACGCTCTCTGTTACAGTACTGTCACAACCATTGACTCTTGTAAATGAAGATATGTGACTTGTTGCACTAACTATATTTGATTCTACTGTTCCATCAAGATATGTAAAATCATTACCAGCACAAACTGATACACTTAAAGAACCTACATAATCATCAGTAGCTACAATTACATTGAAAGTAGCCGTTGAAGTATTATTTAAACTATCTGTTGCTGTAACTGTTACAGGAGTACTTCCTAACTGGAAGACTGTACCTTCAGAAATAGAATATGAAATAGATCCTCCACTAGCGTATCCACAAACATCAGCTGCTGTAACACCATACGAAGAAACTATAGCAGAGTCACAATTCATAGATGCAGATACCGTAAGGTCATTTGCTGTAATAACCGGTCCGGTAACATCTTCAAAGCTAGAGGTAATAGTTTGTGGATATAAATTTGAACAATACTCATCTATTGTTGCGTTAGTACTTCCATTAATTACTAAGGTTACTGGAGTATTACATGCCGGTGGGGCAAAATCAAAATATACCCAGTCTTCATCAGCATTTGCAGAAGGACAACTACTTAGTAAAATTGATGTACTTCCACCATCTGGTAAACTAGCTACAGGTACATCAGTTAAAAAACCAGTACCTAAATAAATAGCAGTAGTAGTTGACCCATTAGCAGTAACAGTTACATTTAATGGAAAACTACTTGGACTTACATTACTTGTATTGTGATAAGTTTCTATCCAAACACGGATATTTCCGTCAGGAGTAATATTCCATCTTAATTGTTCCCCATGTGCAAATGCAGATCCAGACAATAAAAACAACATAAGAGCTGTTATTAAAGCTTTAGTATTTTTGATAATGTTCATGTATTGATTTTTTAATTGGGAGTTTCATTTACCCCCTTTAGTATCAACTAATTAATTTTTTAAAAAATAATTATATAAATAAAGTTTTATATAATTAACGGACAAATATATCTTCTTTTGTTAAATTTCAAAGTATTATTTTTCAATATTCATACAAAACAAAAACTGAATTTCATACAAAAATAACTAAGTTTAAAGTCAATATTAATAACTATAATTTATACATAATAAATAATTTGTCTTTAATCGTTATATTAGTATTGATTTCGAAAATTCATACATGCAATTCTATTCACTATATTATTTTAAAACACTAAAAAAAATTATCCTTTTTTTAAGCAAAAAAAATACTTGCCTTTTCAAATAAGACAAGTATTTTACACTTACAGGCTTTTGTATTTTTAAATTAAAAAGCCCCTATTTTCTTTAATTCTGTCAAAACTTTATCCAATTCTTTAGAATTTTTAGGTTTTGCAATAATTTTTCTATCTCCATCTAAAAGGAAAAAAGTAGGTGTTTTGCTTACACTGTAACTCCTTACCATTTTAGATTGCCATGAATTGAAATCACTCACATTTACCCAATTCATTTCTTTTTCAGTAATAGCTTTATTCCAACTACTTTTGTGTTCATCTAAAGATACCGCATATACTTCAAAACCATTTGAATGAAACTGTCTATAAGTTTGAACAATTTCTGCCATTTGATTTTCACATTTATGACACCAAGAAGCCCAAAATAAAAGTAATGTATATTTATTCTTTGAAGTTACTGCAGATAATTTTTTATAATCACCAGTAGCACTTGCCATTATAATATCCGGAGGAATATTATTCAATTGAATTGAACGCATTTTTTTCCCACGAGATTTTAAAAGCTCACTAACTTCCCATCCACCACAATCATCGCCAAAAATATATTCATCCATGATGTAATTACTGACTTCAGTTAGTCCAGTATTATAAAATCCTTCCAGTAAATTGTAAGTACTAAATTCATATACCTTTTGATTGACTTTAGCCTTTTCCAATATATCATCTATGCAATTCAGATAACCATCCATTTTCCCTCCGCTAAACAAAATAATATATTCCTGATATCGTTTAGCCAACACATTGGTGCGAATAAAACTTTCATCCGAAAAATCTAAATCCGAAAAATACTCATGACGAGATGTTTTATTATCTGCATCAGAAGCCAATATTAATTTAGTAAAAAAACTATCTGGATTTTCATTTATCTTACTATTTACATACTCAAAGAAATTTTTACGACTTTGGCTTATTTGGATATTCAACTCTGAATTTTTTGCCGCATCCATCCCTGCAACCTTTTGGGAATTATTCAACTTCCGTAATTGTCTATCTCTTATTTTTTTTCGCTCCAAATATGCTTGATAAACTTCATTCTCCGCACTTTCAATTACCCTATATTTTCTTAAATTATTATTTGGAAATTGAAACTTAACCAATGGTTCATTTGGATTTAATATAATTTCAATCTTATTGTTTTTACCTTTCCATTGTAAATGATATAATCCTTTTTCATACGTCTCATTTCCAAATAAAAAACTACCATCTGTCAATATTTTAGCACTATCTAACAAAGATTGACGTTTCGCTTCACGCTCAAAAAGGTAAATATGTTCACCAACATTAAAGCCACTATCAAATTTCCCACTCAATTTTTGAGCAAAAACATTCAGTGTGCTTATAAAAAAAGTTAAGAAAATTATTAATCGCATAGTCCTTCTTATTTCCATTCTACTACCTGTCCTCTATCACCATACAACATCACTGGAGAAACGGAATCTTTTATAGTATCTTCCAATAACTTAACCAGTTTAGTTTTCGTAAAATTACGTGCCAAAGCTAAACTTACTTCTCGAAGTGGCATAAAATCATTGAAAGATTTAACATTTTTTGACCTAATTTCAGATAAATCGGAGACTGTCATTTCTGGTAATAAGGTATATCCCCCTTCTTTATCTACCATTTTTATCAAGGTTTCAAAAGATCCACTTTGATAAGTAAAGTTTTGCTGACTACCATTTTGCTTTTTTATAGAACATAAATTAATCACCTGAGATTGAAAACAATTACCACTACTCAACAGCCATAAGTCAGATGAGGACAATTCCGAGGCGTTTAAGCTATTTTTGTAGTGTAATGGGTGCTCCATATTCAAATATATCTTTATCTCCTCGTAAAACAACGGAACAACCGTTAACTTTTCCTCTCCTAACGGACTAACCAATATACCAACATCCAATAGGTCTCTATTGAGTTCTGACAATATATCTTCAGTTTTCAATTCTTTAATCTCCAATTGAACTTGTGGAAATTTCTTAGTGAACTTTCCAAAAAACCTTGGAATCAAAGTACTAGCCAATGTGGGTATAATTCCAATTGTTAATGATCCGGATACTTCATTATCATGCTCTACTATGATTTCAGAAATTCTATTATTCTCTTTTATCACTTTACGAGCTTGTTCAATAATTTTATTGCCAATATCAGTTGGAATTACAGGTTGTCTACCCCTATCGAATAGAACGACTCCTAAATCCTCCTCCAATTTTTTAATCTGCATACTCAAGGTTGGCTGACTAACAAAACATTTTTCCGCTGCTTTAGCAAAATGACGGTAAGTATCTACAGCAACTATGTACTGTAATTGGGTAAGTGTAATCATAAACAAATACTATATCAAACAAATTTAAGATAGATAATTTTTATAAACAACCCATATCCCCCCGAATTAAGAATTTTTAAGAAAACAAATCAATTTCATTTGAACATATATACATTAACATATTTACTTATTAATTATTAGAAGAAAAGATGCTTATATATATAGTCCGTTGATAAGGTGTATAAGTTAATTACTTAATATTTTTATAATTTAAATTTTAAAGGTTATCAACAATTTATTTGAGATATTAACAATTTAAGTAATTAATAGACAGTATACTTATTGACTTTATCAACATGTTGTTAATATCTAGATTAACAGCTAAAACTTAATAAATTTTTTTGTTAGAAACCACAATTTTCTGTGGATAAACCTATTCATACAATCTCAATAAAAATTGAAATATTTATTTGAAAACTGAAAATATTTTGTCGATTAGACTATAAATTGCTAAAAATCAAGCCATGTTGTGAATAGTTATTCTGGTAAACAGCTAAATTATGTTTAGAAGTATGTTGATAGGGAAAACCTGAAAATAAAAAGATTAGCTAAAATAAAAATCAAATTGTTAATAAATATTATCTTTTTGTTAATAAAGTTAAGCGATTAAAAATCACTTTATTTTATACTACCAAACAACACAAGGTTTTACTTGTTTTGCCCTACCAGTAAGTGATTATTGTGAATTTTAAATTGTTTTAAATCAGTATTTTATTTAATAATTTTTAGTTTATTAACAACCGAGTTTATTTAAATTATAAAAAAGAAATTAGTATTTATTATCGCTGGATAAATTCACTGAATTGTTTGATTGATTTACTATTTTTGAGCTATAGGCTTATATATAATGAGTGATAAAAGATAGCTATGGAACAGCTTCCCGTACTTAATATTTACAATGCTTCTGCTGGAGCAGGTAAAACCTACACCCTAGTTCAGGAGTATTTGAAAATATGTTTGAATCCAGCAAAAGATATAAAGAGTTATCGGGAAATTCTAGCGGTTACTTTTACAAATAAGGCTGCCGGAGAAATGCAAGAAAGGATATTAGAACGTCTTAAAGATTTCGCTTCTAAGGATCCGCAGGAAAAGCATTTATTCAAATCATTTTGTGAAATGTGGTCTATAACAAAAGAAGAACTAAGACAACGAGCTTCAGATGTTTTAATAGAAATACTTCATGATTATAGTTCATTTAGCGTTAGTACGATCGATAAATTCATGTTAAGAATTGTACGGTCTTTCGCTTTAGAATTAGGATTGAATTCAGGTTTCGAAGTTTTTACTGATAGTAAAGAATTGATAAGCGAAAGTGTTGATCTATTGATGGAGGATATTTTACCAAATTCAGAATTGAAGAAATTCACAATTGAATATGCAAAAAATAGACTGGACAATGATAAGAAATGGACTTTTGAATTGGAATTGAAAAAGGATGCTAACTTCTTATTAAATGAAACTCATTATCCATATATAAGACCATTTTTAGCCTTTGATTTAAGTGATTATAATCAAATAAAGGATCTTATATATAGTAAGCTAACTGATTTAAAAGGACAATTTGCTTTAAAATCCGATGAATTTCAAACTATTTTTGACGCTATTGGATTAGATATTTCTGCTTATTCTGGCGGGAATAGAGGAATTTGTTCCTGGTCTAAAAAACTGAAAAATATTGACTTAAAAATAGCATTAAAAATACCTATTAATCTACAATCTAAGCGCGATTGGATATCCGCAAAGGCTAAAAAAGATCCGGTTTCCAAATCGGCCATAGAATCCAGGGAAAATGAATTAAATACCTGGTTGGATGAAAGCATGGATCTAATAGATGCTCATCTAGCTGAATATACCATGTTAACTTTATTATCTAGAAGTGTCAATAGAATGGCATTAATTGGATCAGTAGCGCGGAAAATGGAGGAATATATGGATCAGGAATCTATGTTACATATTTCCGAGTTCAATAAAAAGATAGCTGCATTTATACGAAAGGAAGTAGTACCATTTGTATATGTTAAAATGGGAGATAGGTACCGTTATTTTTTTATTGATGAGTTTCAAGACACCTCTCGTTTACAATGGGATAATGTATATCCATTATTGGAGAATTCCTTAGCTGAGATGGGGAATGTTATGCTAGTGGGCGATGCCAAGCAATCTATATATAGATGGCGTGGGGGAGATGTGAATATACTTTTTGAAGAATTGGATAAAATAAATAATCCGACCTCCTATCAGGTAAAGGAGATAAATTTACCATCTAACTGGAGAAGCAAAAAAGAAATAGTAGAATTCAACAATAAATTATTCAATAGTCTTTCGGGTATATTTAAATCTGATGCCTTTAAATATATATATGATAGGGTAGAACAAAAGGTTGAAAAAGAGGGCAATGGATTTGTACAAATATCGATAGCTGTTGAGAAAGAAAACAGGGAAGAAAGGTATAAAAAGGAGTTAAAAGAAATATTGGATGATGCTTTAAGCAGAAACTGGAATTTTAAAGATATCGCACTTATTGCCAGAGTAAATAAGGATCTAAAAATACTAACTGAATGGCTTAAAGAGTGGGGGATTCCTTTTATTAATAATGAAAGTTTATTGCTTAAGAATAATGCATCTGTAGATTTTATTATTCAATTACTGCAAGCCATTACATTTCCAAAAAAGAGAGAGTATCAAATTTTTGTTTTAGAATTTATTTATACCAAGATATATGGTAAATCTGGGAATTTTGAAGATTGGATTTCTGATTATTTAAGAAAAGATGAGCCTATAGATTGGGTTAAATTTATCCAAAATAAAGGGATCGATTTCAATCCGGATTCACTTCATCAAAAGGGGTTTTATGAATGGATAGAAGAACTACTATTTGTGTTTTCTCTTGAAAAAGATATTTATATAAACTTCTTTTTAGATGCTTGTTTAGATTATACCAAAAGACACAGACACAACATTGAAGGCTTCTTGATTTGGTGGGGTAAAAAGAAAAATGATTTAGCAATAAAGACAGATGCAGCATCCAACGCCATAGAAATTTTAACTATTCACAAATCAAAAGGATTGGAATATCCAATTGTTATTTTACCATTTTTAGATTGGTCGAGAGCAGGAAATGCACCTGAATATTGGTTTAATATTTCTGGGACATCAGAAATAAATATACCATTTATACGTACTACTTTTTCGAAAGATTTTGCTCGTATTCCAGATAAGGTTAGGGAGCAATACAATGAATTTACCGATGAAGAAATCTTTGATATGCTGAATTTATTGTACGTAAGCACTACCAGAGCTGTAAATGAACTATACCTCCTTTCATTTTATAAAAAAAGAACAGAAGATTTTCAACAGGTGAATGATTTGATTCTTCAATTTTTGGAAGCTGAAAACTGGAATCCAGAAGATGAAATATTCTGCGTTGGAGAGAAGGTAAATCAAAAATTGAAAAAGGCAGAAACCCTGGAGGTTCAGGAATATGCTAAAAGTGAATTGCATTGGCGTGACAAAATTCAAATAGCAAGACAAGCTCCTGATTTATGGGATCTGGAAAATTATACCACAGATAGTGAATGGGGAAATTTATTGCATGATACCATGGCCGATATTAGTGATGTTTCTGATATAGACAAGGCAATTAGAAAGCAGGTGAATAAACGTTGGTTATCTAAAAATCAAGCTAAAAAGTTGGATAGTGAAGTAAGAAAAATTACCGAGCATGTGGATCTAAGTATATATTATGATACACCTCTGGAGGTATTCAACGAGCAAGACATCTGTGTAAGAAATGGAAGCATATTACGACCGGATAGGTTTGTAAAATGTAATAATGGCAACTGGACATTGATAGATTATAAAACGGGAGCTCCATTTTCTGATCATAAAAGACAAGTAGATGAGTACGCCTTATTACTTACCAATATGGGATATGAGAAAATTGAAAAAGTATTGGTGTATACTGCAAATTTGGAAATCAAAAAATGGATTTAATGGTAGAGCAAAAATTTCTAGAAAAGGCTGCCGAATATATATATAAGAAGGAGCAAGGCAGGTTGGAAAAGATTAAGCTTATTCTACCTGGTAAAAGAACCATTTTATTTTTTAAAAGAGCCATCAGTAATTTAGTACAAGAAGATAGTTTTTTGCCAAGCATGTATGGAATAGAAGAGTGGATAGAATCGCAATCCAGTTATGTTATTCCAGATGGCATTAGGTTAAATTTAGAATTGTACCATTCGTATAAAAAAGTAAAAGGAGAAAATGCAGAAAGTTTAGATGCATTTCTCAGGTGGGGAGGCTTATTATTACAAGACTTTAATGATGCAGATAGGTGTTTATCTCCGTCAGATAAGCTATTTGAATACCTTCAAAATTTGAGTGATTTAGATACCTGGTCCGATCAATTAGGAGGAGAAGAGGAAGATGTATTGGTAAAACATCGAACTTTTTGGGATATAATGAATCGCTTATATAAGCAGTTTAAGATAGACTTATCTGATAAAGGATTAGGTTTTTCCGGAATGGTTTTCCGAGACGTGGCAGATCGGATAGATGAAATAGAGTCTCAACTCGATTCAGATACGCACTATTATTTTATAGGATTCAATGCTTTAAGTCCGGCTGAGGAAAAAATTATTAAGACCCTTTGTGAAAAAGGAAAAGCGGACACCTTATGGGATATCGATCAATTATTGTTGGAGGATAAAAGGCAAGAAGCCGGCTTATTTATACGCAAGTATAAAGGCAATTGGAACTATTTTTCAAAAGAACCTTTTAAATGGAAAGGTCATTTTTTTGATCAAAACCAATACAACCTTCAAATAGTTTCTACCTCCAAAACAATAAACCAGGTGGAGGCCGCCTCTCTTCAATTAGAAAAATGGTTGTCGGAAGGTAAAAAGATGGAAGATACAGCGGTAGTCCTGTGTGATGAATCCATGTTATTGCCTTTTTTATATAGACTTCCAGATCAATTAAAAACGGCAAATATCACCATGGGGTACCCCATGAACTTATTACCTATATCTGGTTTTGTTGAAGACTTTTTTCAGATTTATATAAAGGCTGAAAGGTTTAAAAGGCAACAGAAAAAGTCTGGATTGGTATATTACTTTTATGATTTAAGGAAGTGGTTTTCTCAGCATTTCACTAAAATACTACTGGAAGGTAAAACAGAACTTTTACTAGAAATAAGTAAGGAGAACAAACAAATAATGACAGGCTCTTCTTATTGGCTAAAGGTGTTAAAAGATAATGAGTTAAATAATCTGGGTTATTTATTTCCTGAGAATATAGATACCGGTAGCTTCATAGCTATCTTCAATCGAAGCTTAGAGATCATTAGAAAGACATTAGCTAAAGACGATGAGAAGTATTGGCTAGAGCTGGAATACCTCTATGGATTGACCCGTATTTTCAAGCAGTTGGAAATAATGAATGAGCAATATCCAAATCTGATTCAGAATATAGCGCTATTAAAGCAATTTGTAAATCAAATGATCCGAAAAGAGAAGTTAGACTTTTACGGAGAGCCTTTGGTAGGAATGCAAATAATGGGGATGCTTGAAACTCGATTATTGGATTTTAAACAAATAATTATTTGCGGATTAAATGAAGGGATCATGCCTGCGGGAAAAAACGAAACGAGTTTAATCCCATTTGAGGTAAAAAAGAGCTTCAACATGACCACTTTTCAAGAGAAAGATGCCATTTATGCTTATCATTTTTTTAGACTTATGCAGCGAGCGCAAGATGTGTGTCTTATTTATGATAGTCAACCCGACTCCAAGGGAAATGGAACTCCAAGTAGGTTTATTCTTCAGTTAGAAAATGAATGGAAAGAAAAATACCCGGAAAGGTTTAAGGTAAGTAGAGAAAGTTTTAGCCCCATTTTAAAGGAAAATAGAAAACAAGAAAAGCAATTCCATCGAAATGATAAAGTGCAGGAAGCACTAAATAAATATGCTGCCAGGGGAGTGTCTCCATCCGCCTTAATCAATTTTATTAACTGTCCTTTGGAATTTTATTATCAAAAAGTACTGGGAGTGTATTTTGATGATGATTTAACAGAAATAGCTGAAGCCAATACCTTAGGTACAGTCGTTCATAAATGCTTAGAAGAATTATACCTTCCATTGAAAGGAAGGGTATTAAAAGTAGCCGATATAAACCATTGTAGAAAGCAAATAAAACCAAATATTGCGAGGATTTTTAAAGAAGAATTTCCACAAGGGAATTTAGGAAAAGGAAGGAATTTAGTCAGTTTGGAAATGGCTGCAGACATTGTAGATAGATTCCTTAAATTAGAAATACAGCAATTAAAAGACTTCGAAAAGAAAGGGGAGTATGTTACTATTTTGGAGACCGAAATGGAATTGATGAAAGAGATTGTCGTTCCAGGTATTCCATTCCCTGTAAAGCTAAAGGGGTTTGCCGATAGGGTAGATAGGGTAGGAGACCGCATCCGTATTATAGATTATAAATCGGGAAAGGTGAGCAGTACAGAGTTGTCCCTTCCTAACATGGAGGCGCTTCTTAGAAAGGATAAGGGTAAAGCACTTCAATTATTGATGTATAGTTACCTGTATCAAGATCAATTACAAGGCACAGACAGCATTCATCCTGGCATCTTTAGCTTTCAAAACCTGTCTGCTGGTTTATTGGAATTGAAACCAAGTAAAAGGGAATTTGGTGATAAAGACCTAATGGAGGAATTCGAAGAATTCTTATTTGATCTACTTCGTGATATGCTACTTGAAAGAGAGGTGTTTGAACATGCAAACGAAGATGAAAAGTGTTATTTCTGTAATCGGTTTTAATTGGCAATAAATGGCAAGTTTCTGATTGTCGATTGTCTAAAGTTTAGGATAAAATCCAGGAGGTTTAGAATAGAAATGGTAGGTTTGTTAAAATAAATTTTAAGCATGAAAAAACTAATATTTTCTTTGAGTGTATTGCTTTGTGGTTTTCAAATGAAGGCGCAAACAGAAATTTTAAATGGTGGATTTGAAAACTGGGACAGTACTTCTGTTGATTTACCTAATTCTTGGTTTGGATTCAATATAGATACTAGCTTTATTTACGGAACAGATACCATGGATATGGTTTCTGAGACTATTTTAAAGTCAACGGATAGTCACATGGGGGATTATGCTGTAAAATTGGTGCCAGATACATTATATGGAGATGAAATGCCTGCTATCTTGTTTTATACAGGAGCAAATAATGTAGAATTTGATTTATTTTCTGAAGAAGATGGCGAAATACCTCTTCAGGCTGTAGGTGTAGAGGTAAATAGTATTTATGGATACTATAAATACTTTCCAGCTGATGGAGATACCGCTATTTTGGCTATTGGTTATATTGACTCAATAGGTAATATAGATGAACCAGATTATATGATAGCAGATACTATTACAGATACAGTAGCAACCTATACTCAATTTGTTTTAGAAGCACCAACAGGAATTAGCGTAGATTCATTTATGATGGCCTTTATAGGGGGTAGTAATATCGGTACCTATTTGCTTTTGGATGATATCAGCATCGAAGCAAATGTTGGAATTGTTGAGCATGAAAGCACGAATGTAAATGTTTTCCAAAATTTAGAGAATAATGCTATTCGTTTAGTTACAGAGGAAGGATTAAGTGGAGCCTCTGTTCGTTTAGTTTCTATGCAAGGAAAAGTGGTTTGGTCTGACACCATGTACGGAACAGAAAAACTTATTTCAGTAGATGGATTACCTAAAGGTGTTTATCTAATTCAATTAGGAAAGAAATTGAATACACAGAATACACAGAAAATTATTATCCGATAATTTTTAAAAGCCACAACTTTAAGAGTTGTGGCTTTTTTTATTTATAAACCATGTATTTAAAGGCTAGATTTTATAAAACGGCTTTAATCTTAAGCCTGGGATTTTTTTTAATTTCTATTTGTTTAGGGCTTTTTCTTCGCTTATCTCAAGTGTGGACTATTTCTGGTTTTAATTTTAAAAACTTTCTACACGGTCATTCTCATATTACCCTTCTTGGATGGGTATTCAATGCATTTTATATAGCAATAGTTCGGTATATCCTTCCCGAAGAAAAGAGAACAAAAGGGTACGGTCATTTATTCTGGATCACACAACTAGCGATTTTTGCTTCCTTAATTTCATTTCCTATAGAGGGCTACAGCATATTATCTATCGTCTTTTCTACTCTGTTTATCCTTTGTTCCTACGTATTTTGTTATTGGGTACTTGTTGATTTAAAAGGCGAAAAAGCAGTTTATTTCAAATTTATTCGTTGGGGAATTTACTATTTAGTTCTTTCCAGTATTGGTCCCTGGTCATTAGGCGCTATTATGAACCTGGGATTGAAAGAGACTATTTGGTATCCTTTGTCTATCTATTTTTATTTGCACTTTTTTTATAATGGATTCTTTATATTTTCCATATTCGGATTGCTTTTAAAGGAATTAAAAAGTGTCCAAATTGATTGGCCCGGGAAAAAAGCATCTAATATATTTTTATGGATGAATTTGGCATGTGCTCCATCCTTTTTATTGTCTGTTTTATGGATTGAGCCCTCAAAATGGGTGTATATAGTTGCGTTCTTAGCTGCGCTTGCTCAATTATGGGCCTGCATACTCCTGTTTAGTTTAATGAGGCCTTATTTAAGCCACTTTAAACAAGCTTTACACACAATAGGGAGGTTTCTTTTTAAAATAGCTATCAGCGCTTATATATTAAAGGTTTTGCTACAGCTGTTGTCTGCTATTCCTCTGGTGGCTTCTTTAATATATTCTATCAAGAGCTATTTGGTTATAGGATATATTCACCTTGTAATGATAGGTGTTATTAGTTGTTTTCTGCTGGGGTATTTTTGTTTTAAGCATCTTTTTATTCGAAGCGGATTATCCAGGTTGGGAATAACCTTATTTGCGTTCGGATTTATAGCTTCAGAGTGCTTATTATTTGGTCAGGGAACTTTGCAGATGTTTCATTTTGGAATGATAGATCAATTCTACAATTACTTATTTATTTTTAGTGCTATTATGCCACTTGGAATACTACTTTTTTCAATTGAGCAATGGAGGCATAACACCAATTTGAATACAAAATGACGTATAAATATTTTGATTTAATTTTTTCAAGATCAAGGCAAAAAACACAGATATAGCATCGATTATAGCGAGTATTTTTAAAGAAGATGTTTGGGAAATTGAACGAAATATATGCGATGTTTTGTGTTTAATTTGGTATAAATTAGGGCAAAAAAAATCCCGATGTTTAGATCGGGATTTAATATTTAGTAGAGGAATAGTCTTACAATACCAACATGGCATCACCATAGGTATGAAATCTATATCCTTCTTTTACTGCTTCGCTATAACTATCCATCAGGAAATCAAAACCAGCAAAAGCTCCAACCATCATCATCAAAGTAGATTTTGGTAAGTGTAGGTTAGATACCATACAGTTTGCTATCCTGAAATCATATGGAGGGAAAATAAACTTATTGGTCCATCCATCGAAAGGTTTAATAGTGTTATAAGTAGACACTGAACTTTCAATAGTTCTCATAGTAGTGGTCCCTACAGCACAAATCCTTCTTTTATGCTCAATTGCATTATTTACAATATCGGCAGCTTGAGAATTGATAATGATTTGCTCAGAATCCATTTTATGTTTAGAAAGGTCTTCAACTTCAACTTCTCTAAATCCACCCAACCCAACGTGAAGAGTAACTTCAGCGAAGTCGATCCCTTTAATTTCCATTTTCTTTAAAAGATTACGACTAAAGTGTAATCCTGCAGAAGGAACAGATACTGCACCTTCGTGCTTAGCATATACTGTTTGGAAACGCTCATCATCATTCGCGTCTGGCTCTCTGTTGATGAATTTAGGTAGAGGAGTTTTCCCCATAGCCAATAATTTGGTTCTAAACTCTTCGTAAGATCCATCGTAAAGGAAACGCAAAGTTCTACCTCTAGAAGTAGTATTGTCAATTACCTCGGCAACTAATGTCTCTTCTGCATCGAAGTAAAGCTTATTTCCAATACGTATCTTTCTTGCCGGATCAACTAAAACATCCCAAAGTTTTTGCTCAGCATTTAATTCTCTTAATAAGAATACTTCAATTTCAGCACCCGTCTTTTCTTTATTTCCAAAAAGTCTAGCAGGGAACACCTTCGTATTATTCATGATGAAAACATCCTGATCGTCGAAGTAATTTATAATATCCTTAAAAACTTTGTGTTCTATTTTTCCGCTGTCTCTATGAAGTACCATAAGACGAGATTCATCTCTGTTGAATGTAGGTCTATCAACTATTAGCTTTTCAGGAAGATCATAGTTGAAGTGAGACAATTTCATTTTCATAGGGCAAGTTGCTTTAAAATTGTGAAAGGCTACAAATATACCAAAAATAACCAGTGTTTCTTAATTTTTTAAGGCTTCTTCGAAAGCTTCTACCGAAATAGCATTATCTACCGAATAATTTCCTATCCTCGTGCGTCGTAAACCGGTTAAATATCCCCCATTGTTCAGGGCTCTACCAAAGTCATGAGCCAACGAACGAATATAGGTTCCCTTACTGCAACGAACTCTAAAATCTACATTCGGTAAGTCAATATTAGTGATTTCAAACTCAAAAATCGAAATTTTTCGTGTTTTTACCTCAACCTCTTCACCTCTTCTCGCTTTTTCATATAACCTTTCTCCCCCCTGCTTGATGGCAGAAAAGATAGGTGGCTTTTGATTTATTTCGCCAATAAATTGCTTGGTAGCTTCCTGGATTTGCTCCTTCGTAATAGCGCTGAAATCAAAGTGTTCATCCTCTTCCGTTTCTGCATCATAACTAGGAGTACATGCTCCCAACTTAATGGTTCCTGTGTATTCCTTTTCAGCATCCTGAAAGGTGTTGATGGATTTGGTCATTTTTCCTGTACATAGAATCAATAAGCCCGAAGCCAAAGGATCTAAAGTTCCGGCATGACCTACCTTTATTTTCTTGACATCCAATTTTTGGCGGATCAGCCACCGAACTTTATTAACCACTTGAAAGGAAGTCCAATTAAGTGCCTTGTCGATTAATAATACTTCTCCTTCTTTAAATTCGTAAGCCATAATTTCTGTGGTCGGTTAATTGGTTACAAAAATATTGTAAAAATATTTTTTAACAAGTAATTGTATCAGGAATAAAAATAGAGAGAATGGAATATCAGGTAATCTACTATTCGCTATGGAGTACATTTTATTTTACGTTATATTTGAACTTGAATTTCCAATTTTGGAAGCTATCTCCTAAACCAATTATACCGAAAGCGGTAGATGAATACACTAGACCAGATTAAAACACCTATAGCAGAAGCTATGAAAGCCTTTGAGCCAAAGTTTAAGGCCTCCATGGCGAGTAATGTTGCTTTACTGGATAAGGTAACCTACTATATTGTAAAGCGCAAAGGGAAGCAAATGCGTCCTATGTTTGTGTTTTTGGCAGCAAAAATGTTTTCGGATATCACGGAAAGCACTTATCGTGCGGCTTCTCTTATAGAGTTATTGCACACTGCTTCTCTCGTTCATGATGATGTAGTGGATGATGCTAATATGAGAAGAGGGTTTTTCTCTATTAATGCCTTATGGCAAAATAAAATTGCTGTATTGGTGGGGGATTTTTTACTCTCCAAAGTGCTGTTACTCTCCGTGGAGAACAAGGAATATCGTCTTTTGGAAATAAGTTCTCAGGCAGTTAGAGAAATGAGTGAAGGGGAGTTGCTTCAAATAGAAAAGGCAAGAAAGCTTGACATTGTAGAGGATGTTTACTTCGAGATAATAAGAAAAAAGACTGCAACCCTTATTGCTGCTTGCTGTGCTGCAGGTACAGCTTCTGTTTCAGATGATGATGAATTGGTTGAAAAAATGCACCGTTTTGGAGAGTTGATTGGTATTGCATTCCAAATTAAAGACGACCTTTTCGATTATCAATTCACCAATAAAATTGGAAAACCTACTGGTATTGATATCAAGGAGCAAAAAATGACACTTCCCCTGATATATACCCTTCAACAAGTAGATAAGAAAACAAAGAATCACATTATAAACATTGTCAAACGCCACCATAAAAACCCTAAAAAGGTAAAAGAGGTTATCGACATTGTAAATCAAGGTGGAGGTATTGCTTATTCACAAGATAAAATGAATAGCTATAAAGAGGAGGCCCTCGCTATTTTAGATTCTATGCCCCCAACTGAAGCACGCGAATCCATGCGCGCCTTAGTTGAGTATGCTATTGAGCGTGAAAAATAGTAGGTGTTAGAACTTAACAATCTTTAATCGCTTGTCCTGGTAGTCGAAATAACAGACGTGTAGTTTATTATTTACATCAAATAAGGTCAAGTTATCCCTGTGCTTTTTATTGTCCATATAGTTTATTACTTCCTGAAAAATGTTTTTGTCAGCAGACTTTGGGCTTTTATTTTTTTGTAATAGCACCTCCGAAACAGAAGACCTGCTATACATTGTGTTGTAATAGTTTATTAGCAAAGGGTTCTTATTATAATTGATAAAATTCATTGCTTCAAAAGTTCCTCTGCTTGCTCCTATATACAATCTTAAATCATTAGCAGAGGTTTTAGGTAATATCACACTATTCTTAAAAGACAATTGAGAAATAATAACATAGCCTTTGTCATCATCTTTAACAGGTATTTCTGTTGTTAAACTATTGGTTGGCTCCCTCTTTAAAGCTCCTTTGATCCAATGAATAGAGTCATCTTCATTGGTTGCCACAAAAGATTGTATTATTCCTTCACTTAGTATATCTACTACCTGAATACGTAAGATCATGGAGTCCTTATTATTTACCAAACCATAACTAGGTAAAAAGGTTTTATTTTTTTTCTGAGCCCTTATTTGATACAGTTTATTGTCTTTTAAAAATGAATTGAATGAGTTATGATTGTATTTAAAATGTAGCGTATCGTTGTAGGAGATATGTTGTAATTTGGATGAGAAATCATCTAGAGAGATGGATATAACAGAAGTGGTTCTTCGGGATAAATCTAAGCAAATATGAATATTGCTTGGGTTAATGAATAACTTGGCATGATTGCTGGCTTGACCATAGGAAACTTCAGTATTGTGATAAATGTTCTCGAGCCTCTTTATTCCGTGATAATCAAGGATTGAATATAAATTAGTTGGTTCTTTAAATTTTCCCACAAATGAGTCATCCAGAATTTTAAAATTTTTATCACCCAATAGTACATCTTTTGTGGTGTATCCCTTTTGATCATTCAATAATATAAATTGAAGCCTGGATGAATTTTTGTTCAACAGCAAATAATAGTAGGTTTGTTCATGATAAAAACTACCTATTTGTATTTTCTTTTCTTTTGGCAACAGGATGTGTTCCTTGGTGCAGCTATTTATCTTAAAATTGAACTTAACTCTTAGGATACCAGTGGTAGCCTTAAAAAGAATATTAAAGCTGGTGCCGTCATAAAAGGAATCTAAGAGCTTTTGGGACGCGCCTATTTTACTTTTAAAGGATAGCTTGGATTGAAATTCCCCTTTTTTGTCAAAAAGTAAAGCATGCCAGCTTCCTTTTCTTAAAAGAAAGATTGTATTATCCCCTGTTGACTCATCCACAGCACTAAAAATGCGGTTAGGCTTATTGAACCCGAAACTCTCCTTCAAGTCTATTTCTGCTACAGTTGTTTGTGCACAGAGGGATACTATGGACAGCAATAAAAAAGAAAATATAATTCGAGATAGGTTCATGTTCAAAGCTGTAATTTATTGATCTAAGACAGGTGTATGTTTGGCACTTAAATTCAAAATTTAAAAACTCAGTCTATTTTGTTTGGCTAAGATAATTATCCTGATTATGAAAACAAAAACCACCTTTAAACAATTTGATTAAAGGTGGTTTTTACCCATATTTATAGTCGAAATTGGCAGCTGATCAATTAGCAGCCTTCACATTTCCAGATCCGGTAATATTTATTGTTTCTTTTTTTGGCTCCCCTTTGTAAAGGATGTCTCCGGAACCTATAACTCTAGCCTTAAGTCTTTGGACTGCATATAGCTGCATATCTCCAGAACCGGTTATCATAGCTTCAATTTCCTGAGCTTTTAACTGATAGGCTTTGAAGTCACCTGAGCCAGAAACCATTGTTTCCATATAGGCTGTTTCCCCACTTAGCTCAATGTCGCCTGAGCCAATTAATGAAGAGTTTAAATTTTGGCTGACAATAGTTAATTCAATATTTCCAGACCCCGTAAGCACTAGCTTTAAGTCCTCTAATTGCCCTGGAATTTTTCCAGAAACATTTCCCGATCCAACTAACGTTATTTCATCAAGGTCCTCCACGGGAACTGTTACCGTTATTTTTTTCGTAGGACTATAGGAGTATCCTGACTTAAATTTGATGTTCAATTGATCTCCCTTGACATCCGTTAATATATAAGGCAGTAAATTTTCTTCTGCTGATACTTTAATCAAGCCCTCTATTCCTTCTACTAGGTTGACTTGAAATGATCCATGCATACTAATCTGATTATACCCCTTTATTTTTCTCGATTCTTTTTGCATTTTTGTATTACCTCGTATGCTGTTTTGTTTTAAACTACATCCAATGATACTTACACTCATCAGGAAGAGCAATAGGATTGATGTTGTTTTCATGACTTTATTAGTTACGTATAAAGTTAATACTACCAAATTCGCTTACTAGAATTATAATGCCTTTAGGTTCTCCAAGGCCATAATGCCCCTCATAAAATTTGGATGTGTTTTTTATAATCTCTTTGTGAAATTCAAATCCCTCGGTGTTTTTCAAGCTGCAATAGTTTAGATCCGCAATAAGGTTAAAACTTGCCTCTGGATGTATGCCCAGTTTTATATTGGTATATTCTGAGTTTATTCTAATCTGATCGAATCCTTCTTGAATATCATCAATTCGCAAGGCTCCATAGTCGCAATTTAAATCCAGACTGTTGCTAATGGTGCCTATACGCATTAATAGATAATCTCCATAGCCCTTAATGTTACGCGCATGTGAAATGTTTATTTTCCCATAATCACATTTGAAATCTACTTCTTCTACCTCCTCCAGTCTAGATGTGCTATAACCCGCATTTAAAATAACTTTGTTGCTCTTTTCAATGGTCAAACTAGAGTAATCGATAGTTACATGACCCGATTTCATCCATGAAATACTCGATCCGGAACAGTAATCCAAATTGATTTCATTGTTGTCGGCATGTAGGTCACCAATGATAATTCTGCCATAATCACAGTTTATCTTAGCCACCCCAAGAAGTTCTGTCACGTAAATATCACCGTAATCATTTTCAAGGTCTATTCGGTTTGACTTTGGAATTTTGATGGTATAATCAATATCAATATGAAAGCTTTTATGACTAAACCACTTGAAAAGAGACCAAGATTCATTTTCCATAACCGTATGGGCCATCACCATATCTGGTCTAACGCTAATATCTATTTCTATTTGATCCAATTTATCCAGAACATCGTCCTTGTTACCACCTCCAACAGTTATTATAACCTCTATCTCGGTTGTGTTTTTGTCCCAGGTAATTATGTCAATTTTCCCATACTTATTGGTCACCTTTAATAAAGCATCGGGAATTACCTCAACTGACTTAAACACCCTTTTGGATTCCATATATTTTGATCTTTTACCAGCAAAGGAAAGACTAGGAATAAGAAAGACTAGGAATAGTAATTTATACAAGTAACTTTTCATCGGTTTGGTTGTTTTTTTTAGTCTTCAATTCTTCCATTTGATCAATCAGCATCTGAAGAATCTCTATTCTTTTTTGGAAATTGTTTACCATGGCATAAATGATACGGCGGTTGTTTCCGCTTCTCTTTAGCTCCTCTTCCAGTATGAAGTACTCTGTTTCTAGTATTTGAATATGGTAAAGGGCATCGGAGATGATTCTTTCATTTTCTGCTGTTTTTTCACCTTCTATTTTTGTCAATTCATGAGCTATGAGTGTAGAGAAGTAGGAATGGGTTTCGTCCATTTCTGGTGAAACAGAAGCAAGACCTGTTTTCGTTTCGCTTAAGATTCTATTGAGACCAAAAGTCACTATTACAAGTAAGGAAGCAGCAATAGCAATATAAGCTAGAATGCTTTTTCTTTTTGGAGACTTTGGTTTTTCAGGCTCTGATAATCTGGAATTGAATCGTTCAAAATGCCCTTCGCGAGGCTCTGATGTATTAAATTCTCCCTGAAGCCCTTCAAACATTTTTTGTATTGGATCTTTCATGTTATGAGAATTTCGTTTCGTAATTTTTTCTTGGCGCGAGAAATTAGTGTTCTGCAATTCGCACTTGATAGCTGCATTATCGTGCTAATTTCATCGTAGTCATATCCCTCAATTAGGTATAAGGAAAGCACAATACGGTCTCTGTCTTTTAATCGACTTAAGGCAAATACAATTTCTTCCGCTTTTAGGTTTATTAAGGCTGCATCATCAATAGGTTCATTTCGACTTTCCCAGAAATCCTGACTTTTTAAAATCTGCTCATACTGGTTGCTTTTTCTGTATTCCTTGAGACTGTTATTAATGACAATTTTTTTTAGCCAGGCGCCAAAAGAAACTTGACCTTTAAAGTTGTCCAGCTTAGTAAATGCAGCCAAAAAGGACTCTTGCATGATGTCTTCCGCAGCAAATCGATCCTTTACAATGCGCAAAGATGTGTTGAACATGGCCTTATAGTAACGTCTATAGACTTCCATTTGCGCTCCGTGCTCTCCACGTTGGCATTGTTTCAACAATTGGTCGATATGTAATATGGCCTTATTCAAACGCTTTCTATATTAAAGATACTTTTTATATAAGATTGTTACAGTTTTTGAGATATATGTTATTAAAAATCCATTTCCATATAAAATTAGCTGATATTTAGATAGATAGCAAGATGAGGCGGAAAATATATGTGCATAATTTGTAGGTTTTGAAGAATAGTTAGGAATTGTTTTATCTTAGAATGTCCATTGTGTAATATCCTTTCAATTTTGACTAAAGATAAAATAGAACAACGTCCAACATACAGCGTAATTGTTCCTGCTTTAAATGAGGAAGAACAAATAGGAGCATTTATAGAAAATATAATAGCATGTATTCCTTCTTGTGAGGTTATTGTGGCAGATGGAGGAAGTACTGATCAGACTACAAAGCTTGTTCTGGCTTCTGGAGGAAAAGTAATTCAATCAAAAAAGGGTAGAGGGATCCAATGTAAGACTGGGGCAGGCCAGGCAAATGGTGATGTTTTAGTCTTCCTTCATGTGGATAGTCGATTAGTAAATAATATTGGAGAGGTATTGCAGGAAACATTTCTAGATACTCCAAAACAAGTAGCAAATTTTTCTATTCGATTCCAGCATTCTTCCTGGAAATATCGATTGCTTGAGAGCTTAACTAAGGTGGATTCCATTTTCACCCGATTTGGAGACCAGGGAATTATCATTAAAAAGGAATTTTATACCAAGCTACCATTCCCCGAATTACCATTATTCGAAGATGTTGCCTATTTTAGAAAGGTTCGGAAAAGAACAAAGTTACATCGGCTACCTGTTGAGTTAGCTGTTTCGGTAAGAAGGTTCGAACGGCTGGGTTTTTTTAATACCCATTGCATAAATACTGCACTTATGCTGGCTTTTTTGATAGGGGTGCCTGTAGAAAAGTTGTATAGCTGGTATTATAAAAAGGGGAATAATGGTAAATGATTCTGTGCTGAATGAAGAGCTTAACATTAATTTTTTGATTACTTTAGTCGCTCAATCACTACTTTATAGGGCGGTGGTTTTCATTTTGATGTTAGAATTATCAAATAGCTGAAAGATAATTGTATCATTCTATATTAACAGAATACATAGTACACAGATGAAGAAGGTTTTTCTATTATTGATAGTTTCTATTGTCGTTTTTTCTTGTTCTAAAGATGATGATAACGACAATGGGTTAATTGGAAGTTGGGAGTTGAAAAAGGAATTGATTTACAATATGCCAATCGATACCGTGAACGGCGAGGTCGAAATAGATACAATACTTTATGAGAACGGTGTCATTATGAATATTTTTGAAGGAGACTCTGTAAGTGTCATTGATGGTATTAACATCACTGAGACCTTCTACATCTACAACGAAGAAGAAAAACTACTTTATTTAGATGGTTTGCCTTATTTCAATATTGAAGCCATAGGATCAGACACCCTAATATTAAGTAGGTCCATTTGGGCAACAGATCATTGGTACTACTACGCTAAGATCGATTAATTTCATTTTTTTATTTCGGCTTGAAGGCGTTTGTTTTATAGAACAAGACACCTCTATGTCAACCCTAATATGGTTTTATCTCGAAGGACTTCGCTTGTAAGGGAAAGTAAGGACAGTAAGAGAATTATCTATCCTAAATTAATAGCTGGATGGGTTATTAGAGTCCTAATTATTTGAATTTAAATTTATTAAGGGATTTAGTTTGGCGGGGATATTTCTTTGCATTATATTGTATTCCAATAAATATAAAGAACAAATAGAATTATTCCTTCAGAAAAATGAGAGAATTTATAGGGAAGTCGCTGGGTGTCCTAGCAGGATTTTTGGTGTTATTAGCACTTAATGTATATTGGATAAAAGTAGAGAATGCATTATTTCAAACGCTGACTCAGACAGGCTGTATTGCTTTAACTATCTTTTTCATGACCAGATACCAGTCTAAAAATTCAACAGAATAATTTCTATGTTTTTTTGTGTTTTCTTATTTTAAGATCAGAATATACCATCTTCTGAAAAATGTTTATTTTTAATCAAAACAATTAAAAATGAATGCTATACCTGCTTATATTTCGGTCGGTTTTGTTTTAACTGTGTTGGTTACTGTTTACTTTTTTTATAAGGCGACTAATCAATCTAAGGTGGTAGTGATTGTATTGTTTGGCTGGTTATTGTTACAATCCTTAATTGGTTATTCAGAATTTTATGTAAATACTGAAGAATTCCCTCCTAGATTTTTATTGTTAGTTTTACCTCCTTTACTCACTATTATAAGCCTGTTTGTATTTTCAAAAGGAAGGCAGTTTATTGATGGATTGGATCAAAAAACACTTACTTTTTTACATACCATTCGCATTCCCATGGAGCTGGTCTTATATGGGCTTTTTGTTTATGGTGCGATACCTGAGATAATGACGTTTGAAGGTAGGAATTTTGATATTTTGGCTGGTTTGTCTGCTCCCTTCGTGAGTTATTATGGCTTTAGAAAGCCATCCACTAGTGTTCGGTGGAAATTGATTTGGAATGTAGTCTGTTTAGCCTTATTGCTAAATATTGTAGTCCATGCTATTTTATCTGCTCCATTTCCTTTTCAACAATTTGCATTTGAGCAGCCAAACAGGGCGGTTCTCTATTTCCCTTATAATTTACTTCCCGGATTGGTTGTTCCCCTGGTAATGCTTTCTCATTTGACTTGCATCAGGCGATTGTTGGTTAATAAGGATAAAGTCTAATTATTCCTGAGGAAAAAATAATGAATAAATAGATTGGAAGACTATAGATGGTAGCTCGAATTATGTCAACAAATGGATTGAATTTTCTTAAAGCCTAATTTAGGTGACTGGGTAGATTATGTTTAGAGCCGCTTGATTCTAATAATAGAATTAAGATGGGTGCTGTGTTTTCAGTAATCACTAATGAATTATGACTAACCGCCAGCCGCTTACCCTTGCTACTACCCTCTGTTCTTTTGCCTTGATGCAAAATGAACCAAAAAATCAAGACTTCTTTTAAATAATTAGAAAATACTACGGCTCCTTTCAGGCTGCTAAAAATAACTCGCTCCGCTCAGACAGATTTTTAGGCAAATAGCCTTTCAGTTACCTTGATTTTCAAACTATTTAAAAAATGTCGAAAAAGTATTACTGGCTCTAATAGTTTTGTACTATCCACTATCCACTATCCACTATCCACTATCCACTATCCACTATCCACTTGCTACCTGCTACCTGCTGACGGTCCCGAATTGGAAAAGAAATTAATAACCACAAAAAAAGGTTTCAAACGTGAGTTAGAAACCTTTTTTTGACCTGCTCGCCCTATGGAACAGGTTTCGAGTTGGAATGGAATGACGTGCATTCTATCTTGCTCTTAAAGGCGTATTATGCCCCTACATTTAACCTATATATGACACATCCTTTTACTTTTTCCTTTTTTACCCCTGGATTATATTTGAACATAATGGAATTTTGCCCTTTTTTGAAAACAGATCTTTTTAGGGTTACACTGAAAGTTTGTCTAGCCCATCTGTTTTTATTTTTCTTATAGACATTTCCTGTTCTAGGGTCTACTTTCACCAGGGTTTTCTTGTTAATTTGAAGAAATAATTCATTGGTGAAATCCAATCCTTGTGCTTCGATAAATAGCGTTACTTCGTCCTTTTGATTCTCTGGAATAGTGATGCCATATTCTAACGATTGATTTTTAATACCGTCACGTCCTATTTCTTCAAGAATGTGGTTCTTATACTTTAAAGGACGGCTTTTATCCCAACTAAATACTTTGATAAACTCATTACCTAAACCATAGTGAAATTCTAGATTTTGAATGATAAATTGTCGGGTTTTTGGATCCGTCATTACATTTTCAAAATAATAATCAGCAAATAACCATCCTCGGTCATTATTTCGATATAAATCCATCACCCCCCTTAAACTTTGGGCATGTGGATTGTTATGACTAACCTTTCTAGGTACATACTTGCGTGAAGTCACATCATATACGCGTTGGCGGAAGGAGTATAGTTGATCTTCTTTATTGAGGTCGAGGTAAAATAAAGCACCGTTGAAGTTAGTGGATAGTACGACATCTTCCTTTTTAATTCGTTTTTTTACTCTTGAGACTGGTTCCTTCCAATTTGCAAAATTCCAATGTGACAATTGTTTAGGAATTACTCTACCGTGTTTTTTTTCGGTTACTAAGCTATAGCAATCTGAAATGGGGCTAAGTAGTATAAGAATTAGAAGACTTAAATTTAAAGCTAATTTTGGTCTTTTTGAAAATATTTTCCCAAGTGAGAAGTTAAAAATACTGTCAGCAGATACGGCAATGGCTATTAAGAATATAGGATAAATGCCAATTAGATAACGTGGCAATAGAGGCTCTCTAAAAATAAAACTCATTAATAACAGGATAGGAATAAAAAAACTTATTAGGAATAGTCCTGATTTTGTGTTTTTAAAAAGCGATAATCCAAAGCCTATTGCACCCAGAAAATACAAGTAGGTAAAATCATATTTTAATACATCGAGGTAGAGATTCCAGGATTTGTATGGTTTTGCCTTCCATAATTCACTTAAATGGTCCCAGTCTGGTATCACCCAAGTAGCAATTTTTGGAGGTAAAAATAGTGTTAGAATTGGCCGAATTAGATCACCGAAAAAGGGGACTAGAATCAATGCAAATAATAAAATTGAAGGGATGAGCGGTAAGTTGAACTTAGTTATTAATCCTTCTGAAGTTTTTTGTTTGCTAATGAATTTGCGATGAATGAAACAGGTAATAATGTAAAAAGCATAACCAAAAATCAAAAAGAAACTTAGGTTATGGGATAATAAGGCCAGAATAAAAGTAAAAAGGAGTGCTAGGCTGGTTTTAATACCTACTTTTTTATCAACTTTAGTTTTGTAAAGTTGATGAATAAGATAGAAACAAACTAGCATGAAAAACATGAATATAGTATAGTTTCTGGCAACTCTAGACCAAAAAACATGGTATTGGGAGAAGCTCAATAAAACTGCAGCAAAGAGCCCAGTATTTTGATTAAATAACGATTTGCCTAATTTGAAGATCATGTAAATGGATCCCAAACCAAAAAGTACACTTGGAAGTCGAGCCCAAAATTCATTCGCTTCAAAAAGGAGAAAAAAAGGTGTTATAAAAATAGTAAGTAATATACCATTGTTATCATTTGTAAACAATGAAGCCCCTTCTTGAATGAAGTCCTTGGCACGAAGCACATGAACATATTCATCTACCCATAAACTTAGATAGTCTAAATTAATTAAGCGAATTAGAGCTGCTAATACTATAATACCAAATAGTAATTGAGGTGCTTCTATTTTTTTCATAAATCAGGATAATCGTCTTCTGATAATTAGTTTCGCTGTATTAAACATGGTTTTTTTAACATCCATCTTACTTCTACCTTCTTTTAGATCGTATCGTAGAATGAATGGAACTTCTCCGAATATTAATCCGTCTATTTTTCTTAGCTTTAATAATATGTCTACCATACTTTGGAAGCCCTCTTGGTCGATAAAGCTGTTTTGATACTTGTCCATGGCTTGATGTAGAACAGAAGCTCTAAATGCACGAAAGCCACAGGTGAAATCTTTAACTCCTTTTATAGGAAGTAAAATTCTAAATATCCAAGAAGCAACATAGGAATAAAATCTTCTCGATAAGGAAAGTCCAATTACCCTTGAGTTTGGTTGGTATCTGGAGGCTATAACTACATCAAATCCTTCTTGAATCATTCTACTCATTCTAAGAATAAGACCTGGCGTATGTGTATCATCGGCATCCATTGTTATCACGATATCCTCTCCATTGGCAATTTTTGAAGCATGGTATAAGCCATCACGAATCGTGCACCCTAGCCCCATATTTACTTCGTGATTCAAGATTTCTATTGGGAACTTTTTCTGAAGATCCTGGACCACTTTTAAGGTGTTGTCCTGACTCCCGTCATTAACCACAATTATACTGTAGTTTATACCAAAACTTGACAAGTGGTTATCTATTCTATTCAGAAGTCTACCTATACTCAATTCTTCATTGTAGGCAGGAAGTACAACGTAGACTTTATTTTTCATAACAACACTTTGTTTTTCCATGGAACGGACTGATTTTTGACTGATGTTTTTATTCGACCCACCCTTCTTAGTTAGAGTTTAGTCGACATAAAATTATCATTAAACTATATGGTGGATCAAGGTATAAAAATAACTTTTATAATAAACCTTTTATATCCCCATTTTTGGTGAATAAAAAATCCCTAATAAGAACGACAATTATGATTAAAGAAGCAGAACTCTATATATGTCCTGCTTATCTTAACCTTTGTAATCACGTGTAGGGTTGTAGCAGATCGGTTTTATAATGATTTTTCTTTGCGAAAAGTTTGGAACAGCAAAGGGGTAGTAGGTCAAGCTAAGGCATGAGAAGCTTGAAATGTCCTAGCTGTACTGGAAGTGACACGCATGTCTTCGGGATAATAAACTAACTATCTTGACTGTTCACCTCTGTTTTTCCTTTAAAGAAAATATGAAATAAATACTATTTTTCAAGTAATGGCTATTTTGTTTTTTACATTATAATCAGATTACGGCATAAAAAAAAGGTTCCAAACTCACGTTTGAAACCTTTAATTTGACCTGCTCCCCCTCAAGGACTCGAACCTTGGACCCTCTGATTAACAGTCAGATGCTCTAACCAACTGAGCTAAGGAGGAATGGTACTTGCTTTAAAAGCTTGGCAAATATAGGG
>MAAC01018072.1_pt1 | contig 33295 bp, 27 predicted proteins | sample 1115981 | NCBI WGS metagenome assembly MAAC01 (sample SAMN04961126, study PRJNA320927) | seawater metagenome | isolation source: sample BD02T64 sea water enriched with oil for 64 days | place: USA:Gulf of Mexico | collected 2013-07-27 | reverse complement strand
TAAGACAAGCTTGGACATTGCAGCACTTTAAAGTTACCCCATATAGAGTGGCGAAATAAATTTGGGGTTATCACTTGCCGATTTCAGATATTGTTCTCACCATCGCAGCACTTTTAATCGTTATTGCTTGTACTCAACCCATTGCAAGACGTAGTGGCCTGCCCTTTACCGTTGTCTTGGGCGGCGTTGGTGTTCTGATTGCTCTCGGGGCAAACTGGCTCTTACACACGACCCTCACCGATCGCTTTAATGAAGCGGCCGCACTCGTTATCGATATTCCGGTATCATCAGCCACTTTTTTGGATGTGCTTTTGCCTATCCTGTTGTTTCAGGGCGCCATTACAATCGACGTTCGTCGCCTGGCACAGGACATCGTTCCAGTAATATTTCTTGCTGTTTTAGGAGTTGTGGTCGCGCTTGGCCTCATTGGTGGTGCTGTTTCTCTGGTGTCTTCCGCGCCGATTGTTGTCTGCCTCCTGTTTGGTGCAATTGTCGCAACAACCGACCCCAGTGCAGTGATTGCTCTTTTCCGGGATCTCGGTGCTCCCGCCCGCCTCACCCGTCTGGTCGAGGGCGAAAGCCTGCTTAATGATGCCACAGCAATCGCAGCCTTTAGCGCCTTCCTTGCCCTGACGATTTCTGGCGGCACCTATGAGCAGGGATATATTCTAAAGCAACTTTCTTTCTCTTTTATCGGCGGCACTCTAACCGGACTTGTTTTCGGGCGTATAGCCATTCTACTTCTTTCCTGGTTACGCTCTTTCAAAGCTGCTCAGGTTACCATCATCGTTGCCCTGCCTTTTGTGGTCTATAGTCTGGCCAATAGTTATATCCATACATCCGGCGTCGTTGCTGTTGTAACAAGTGGTCTTGTCCTGAGCGCGATGGCACGTTCACGGGTCGAGCCTGAAACCTTTAAATTCTTTCAAGCGACTCTCGATCAACTGGCCTGGTGGGCTGGTGGATTGGTTTTTGTTCTCGCAGCCCTCGTGGTTCCCGGCCTGCTCTCTGATTTTGTGCTTTCAGATCTTCTCATCACCCTGGTTGCCGTGGCCGCAGCACTCATTGCCAGAGCGGTCATTCTGTTTGGTGTTTTTCCCCTTCTCGCCGCAGCTAAAATCACCCAACGCGTGAATAACCCGACTAAAACGGTAATTATCTGGGGTGGCCTGCGCGGTGCAGTAACCCTCGCTCTGGCTTTAGCTGTCACAGAAAACCATCTTGTTGATGCCGAAACCCAACGCTTTATCGCGATACAGGCAACCGGCTTTGCCCTTTTCACCCTGCTCATTCAAGGAACAACCCTCACCGCCTTGATGCGGTGGCTCAAGCTCGATCAGCTTTCTCCTCTCGAACGCGCCTTTCGCACTCAGGTCCTCACCCAATCACTATCAACCGTTCGTACTGGCCTGAGCAGCTTTGCCAATCGATTTGAGCTGGACAACCAACTCGTAGATATTGCCATTAAGCCCTACAGCAATCGCCTCTCTCGTGTTGCAGAAGACAAATCATTCGAGGAAGGAATAAGCGACAAAGAGCGTCTGACCCTCGGCCTGATTGCCTTGGCAAACCAGGAAAAGACGTTATTGTTCGAGCAACGTCTCAGCAGTGTTTTACCCCACAGGCTTGTTGATCAATACCTCTTGGCTGTCGAAAATATGATCGATGCCACCAGAGAAAACGGGCGTCTCGGTTATCTTAATGCTGCGCGAAAGCCACACAAACAGAACATCAATTTTCATGTTTTGAGTTGGTGCCACAGCCACCTTGGCCTCAACCGTCCTCTCGCATCACACTTGGGTAAACGCTTTCAGTTCCTGATGATCAATCGTATCATGGTTATGGAACTTATAACTTTTCTCGACCTGAAGCTTGGCGTCCTGCTTGGTGAACGCCCCATAGAAATATTACACGAAATCCTGAATCAACGGCTTGATGAAGTTGAGCGTCATCTCGCTGCCCTACGCCTGCAATACCCCAAATTTGCCCGTACTCTGGACCATAGCGTGTTGGAACGTTTCGCCTATCAAGAAGAGGTTGATCAAATTGAATCCTTGCGTGAGTCTGGAATTATAAGCGATGACCTCGCGCGCAGCCTAAGCAACGAAGCAAATTCAATACACGTCATAAGCCGTCCCAAAACCACCGTCGATATCAGGGCAACAACAGCCGAACTGCTAACCTCATTTCCTGTTTTTGCTGATTTACAGGTGGAAGAGCTCACGCAAATTGCCAATCAACTGACCCCAAGAATACTCGCCGATGATGCCTTTGTTTTCCGCAAAGGTGATCGTGCTGACGGCCTGTATTTCATTGCAAGTGGCGCGGTCGAGATTAGAATTGGCGATGAACTCCACAGGCTTGGCCATGGTGATTTTTTTGGCGAAATGGCGCTGCTGGACGAAGCTCAGCGAAGTGCTGATGTCAAATCAATCAGCTATTCACACCTGTTATTACTAGAGGTTGATACCTTTCATGAATTGGGGCGCTCGCATCCAAACTGGCGTAACAAACTTGATGAAATTGCAGAAAAGCGTAAGGCAATGAATGAGGCGAGCAGGTAAACTTTCGAATAACACGATTGCACCGACAGGGTAGCGCTCTGAATTTAAGGATATAATACGCGTTGGCGAAACAGAAAAAATCCCGGGAAAGAGATCTCGTACATGGAGACATCGCCGGGCATTTTCGTTCTCTTGCCATTCCAGCTGGCATCGGCATGTTGTTCAATACACTTTACAACGTTGTCGACACCTATTTTGCAGGCATGATTTCCACCGACGCCCAAGCAGGACTTTCAGTTTCTTTTACAGTGTTTTTCATTCTGATTGCCTTTGGCATCGGATTGGGCCAAGGCATATCCGCGTTGATCGGCTCTGCTATAGGCGCAAAAAAGAAGGATGAGGCCAAAGATCTCGCCGCGCAGGGTTTAAGTTTTGCCGCTTTGTTCTCAATATTCATTGGCATTGGTGGCTACTACGCCACTCCCTTCTTGCTTGACCTCCTCGGGGTTTCAAATGGCTATCGGGCACTTGCCATCGCTTACCTGCATATCATCATGCTCGCAGCCCCCGCCTTCATGATCGCTTTTGCTGCCAACAGTATCTTAAGTGCCCAGGGCGACACTGTTACCAACCAACACGCCCTCATTGGTGGTTTCCTGGCGAACTGCCTGCTCAACCCGCTCTTCATCTTTGGTGCCTTTGGTATTCCGGGTCTGGGGTTTGATGGTCTTGCCATATCAACCGTCGTCATAGAATGGGGCGTGGCCTTGTACATGCTTCATCATGCTGTGTGCTCAAAGGTGATGGAACACAGTCGCCTGCGTTGTTTCCTCCTTCGCTGGCGAACTGTGAAAGACATTATTTCCCAAGGTGCCCCGGCCAGTCTCAATTTTCTGACCATCACCATTGGTGTTTTTGTCATCCAGTATTTTCTGCAGCCCTTCGGCGCAACAGCCGTTGCAGCCTTTGGCATAGCCCTTCGGATTGAACAATTAATCCTCTTACCCAGTCTCGGGTTGACGATTGTCCTTTTGCCTATTATCGCCCAGAATTACGGGGCCGAGGCTTTTGACCGGATACGCTATGCCTTTTGGTGGTGTGTTTGCATTGGCACTGCCATGATGCTTGCAGGCGCGGTTATTCTTCTGTTGGGCGGGCGTTTCCTGTTAGGTCTCTTTACGGCCGATATCGCCGTGATTGATATTGGCTTTGACTATCTTTTACTGGCTGCCCCGATGTTGCCTGCCTATCTTACCCTCTTTGCCATGATGTCTTTTCTTCAGGGGATCAAACGACCAATCTGGACGGTCTGGATTGGTATCTATCGTCAGATTTTTGCCTCCACCGGATTTGCAGCTCTGTTTGTCTATTTGCTGGATTGGGGAACCTGGGGTGTTTGGGCGGCTGTATTTTCCGCAGTCTGGAGCGGTCTCCTGCTTTCGAGCACGATACTTTTTGTTGTCGCCAAACAAAAAATCAACGGGATTGGAACCCCGCGTATTCTGGTAGCAAAAGAATAGCCAGTCAGCATTACATCGCTTCAACCGCGAAAGGCATTGCGAATATAATTTGCCAACTCTCCAGCCAAATTCTTGTTGGGGCCTTCAGCAAGGTAGAGATTGACACTACATTGCGGCAAGGTTGGCAATGCACCTCTATGTTCAATTTCCTCAATGTCTGGGTCGGTGAAACCCGGTAATTCAGGTCGAACAGCAAAATCGGCTGCAACGGCAACAGATGTGGAATCTTCGCTATCCGTGTCAACTGCGTCAATCCAGGGAATCCCTACAGCTTCTAACGCATTTACTGTCGGTTTACGAAAGGCGCACCCCCGAACCAATCCAAGCGGCAAAGGTCGTTCTTGCCAAGCATGCCCCGCAAGAGCTCCTGTCCAAAGTAAAGGCTCGACACTCAAAAGCTCCCCATTAGGAGCAAGGCTCTTGCCCTCTTCATAGACTTCTGTTGTCAGAATAAGATCTTGCTGACCTTGCGCTATGGCAGCACTAAGCTCGATAGAACCAGCCGTTGTCAACTTGACACGAACTCTTGGAAAGTCGCGATTAAATTGCTTTAGAACGTTTGGAATATGCGGGCGGATGATATCTCCGGGCACACCGAGAGAAATCAGGCCTTCGTATTTAGGCGCTGTCAGTCTTCCCCATATCTCGTCGTTTAAGTCCAACATAGATCGGGCATAGCCCAACAGTTGATCTCCTTCTGCTGTCGGACGGATACCGCGCCCGCCATTGCGATCAAGCAAGGCCAAGCCAATTCCCTCTTCGAGACGCTTGATCTGCATACTGACCGTGGACTGGGTCATGTGCAGTTTGTTGGCAGCCGCCGTCATGCCGCCTGTTTCAGCAACTGTTATAAAACTACGCAGAGTGCCCAAATCAAAATTTCGATGCATCGTGCTACTCCTTAACCCAGCTTATTTACCCGTTATCAATATTTGTGATGACATCCATCAAAACTATTCACTTTAATAATAAAGTATTCCTGCCATATATCAATAACATTGATCATAATTAATATATTCATCACATCCTGCAATGGAGGGTAAAATGCTAAAACAACACTGTCATACCCTGAGCACCAGCGGCGCTTGCGGCTCTTCCTTTACTCAAGACCAGGACATCAGGTCCCGGCTCGAAACTAAAAACAAAGAGATCACAACTCTGCTGGGCCGCGCGATTGCATGGGTGGTAATGGCGTTCCAGATCAGAGAAGAGCGGCGCACGCTTGCTGAATTAACAAGTGAACAACTAAAGGATATCGGTTTAAACCAAACTGAAGTTCATCAGGAAGGCCAACGCGCTTACTGGGATCTTCCGCTCAATCGACGTTAATTCTGTCGCATACGAATTAAGCACTCCCTCTTATCCCTGCTAAGATCAGGGGAGTGTTTATGGGGGCTTTATCTTGTCCCAAAGCTTAGCAAACCTGCTGTTTGACGAGCGAGAATAAGCCCGGTGATTACCTTTATAAGTAACCATCGGGCTTTTCATTATTCGCTTATTTCTTGATCAGCGCGTTAATGTGGTCAGTAATATTGCGGGCATCCACACTTGCCTCACGCACAAGCCAATCAAAGTGGTTAGCCAACGAGTGCACACGCTGACTTTCGCGAAACGCCAAATAAAATTGCCCGATATAAACGACGGCTAAATTAGGGCCAAAAACTGTAACTGGCGCACTGAAAACCTGATGAGCATTAAATAGGAAAAGACGTAACCTGGGAAACATTTCCCCACATAGATCAGCGATTAATTGTAACTGCTCATATCGAATTTCCTGTGTAAGGCCTTCATAATACCCAGTGCCTTCAGCGCAGGCCTTTAATTCATGAAGTGGCAATGCTATTTCGTAATCTGAAACACCTGACCGTAGCCAGGTCCGCTGTTCATTCATTGCATTAATTGCCTGTGCTGAAGCTTCATCGCGCAACGATGAATATTCCCAATCCAGCATTCTTTCCGACTTTAAAATATCTGGCAGTGTCGCTGGTACATGACGAACTTTGTAACCTGCAGCTTCTCGGTGCCATCCCAGAAGTTGAGCATCAGCTGAACTCCGCTCGGCGGGGCTTAACGCCATCGCAGCAGCAACGATGTCGCCAGGTCTTTCAGGTCTGTTTGTCAGCCCTAGCAACCAGTCTGTACTAACACCCAAAACCGTTGCCACATCTGCTGCCAACTGGGCATTTGGTAGCCTCGACACATCATCCCTGAGTAATTGACCAATCGTTGAACGGTCCACTCTCGTTTCTCGAGCCAATTTACTTCGTGAGAATTTTTGTTTTTCCATTGCGCTCATCAAGCGCTCTCTAAATATAATGGACCTATCCCGCTTATCCATAAATATCTCCATTGCAGATATAAATCACCAAATTAGATTATTTGCAGCAAAAGAGCGTAATGTCCAACATCCAATTTATACGTTAGTGATAATTCATGTCCTGATACACAAATTGGAGAAAGTAATGGATACAACGATCAGACTCATTGCCAAATCCGCCACTTGGCAAGTTATGGGTCTGTTTTCAATGACTCTTGTAGGCTACCTGTTTACGGGTTCGCTCTCTGCGAGCAGTGGAATTGCGGTTGCAGGCAGCTTAACTGGTTTTCTGGGCTACTTTGCGCATGAGAAATTTTGGTCAAATATTACTTGGGGTCAAAAGTAACGGTCGCGGGTTCAACTCGCTAGTGCAGCTTTGCAAATATTATTGCAAATGAAGACGAAGCCGATAATTACACGATACATTTAAGGGCGGATTCAGGCGCGAAATGCAACATTCGGATTGAAAGCGATTTTGACATCGACGCTTCGTTTACTCTTCCCAACTCTCTTTACACGCGTTCAAATAGAGCGCTACGACATTGCGTTAAAAGATAAAAAACAATCCATAAGAAATCATGGGCATTAATCATACGCCCATGATTTCTTAATCCAATGCCTTTAACTTCTAGAGAATCTCTTCTCCGCCCTCATCTTCACTTGTCCCGCCTTTAAGTTTGGAGGCAAGAGAAGCTTCGAGGAACATATCGATATCACCGTTAAGCACAGCCGCAGAATTACTTGTTTCAGCTCCCGTCCTCAGATCTTTGACCATCTGGTAAGGTTGCAGAACGTAAGACCTAATCTGATGTCCCCAACCGATTTCCGTTTTGGAATCTGCTTCGGCCTGAGCCACTTCTTCACGCTTTTGCATCTCGTGTTCGAACAAGCGGGATTTCAACATATTCATCGCCGTGGCACGGTTTTTATGCTGAGAGCGGTCGTTTTGACACTGCACCACGATCCCGGTGGGTTCGTGGACGATACGGATTGCCGAATCAGTTGTGTTCACGTGCTGGCCGCCTGCGCCAGAAGCACGGAACGTATCGACACGTAAATCCTTGTCCAGAATCTCAATATCAAAATCATCGTCAATTACAGGGTAAACCCATGCCGAACTAAAGGAAGTGTGACGGCGGGCTTGAGAATCATAAGGAGAAATTCGAACCAGTCTATGAACGCCAGCCTCAGTCTTGAGCCAGCCATAAGCATTATGGCCTTTGATGACCACAGTTGCTGATTTCAAACCAGCTTCTTCACCGCTACTTTCTTCCAGCCATTCTACTTTATAGCCATGCTGTTCAGACCACCGCGTGTACATGCGCAAAAGCATCTCTGCCCAATCCTGCGCCTCGGTACCACCAGCGCCCGCATTGACCTGCAGATAACAATCGTTGGCATCAGCTTCACCGGAAAGCAGGCTTTCCAGTTGCTTTTTGTCGGCAAGTTCTTTCAACGTAAAGATCTGATTCTCGCCCTCTTCGACGGAAGCCTGATCTCCTTCGTCGTCCCCCATTTCAATCAGCAGGCTGGCCTCTTCGACCTCGCTTTCGATCTTACGCACAACACCGATCGATTGCTCGAGATGAGTTCGCTCTTTCATCAAGGCTTGGGCCAACTTCTGGTCATTCCACAGCGCGGGATCCTCGGCGCGGACATTAAGTTCGTCTAAACGTCTAAGTGCAGCACCCGTCTAAACGTCTAAGTGCAGCACCCCAGTCAAAGATGCCTCCTCAGCAGGACCAACGACTGCTCTATGTCGTTAACCGCTGCTTCAATTTCGGCGCGCATGGCTATACGGCCTCCTCATCAGCTAATAAATTAATACGAATTTGAATTTGAGTTCTTCTACCGATCTCTTGCAGGTTAGTACAGCCCCTCTGAGTTCAAGAGATCATTTCCAGACAATAATGGATTGTCATTCTCTTCGCCCACACCAGAAAAAGTGGGCGATGGGACATTATTAGGTTTGAAGGCCTCAACAAGAACGTTCTTATCGCTTGGCCGTGCCAGACGCCCTGTATCTGCATTGATACGTACAAGTCGAATCCCTGCAGGCACCCGGAATGGCGTCGCGGGAGCATCTTTCAAAGCTTCTTCCATGAACGACTTGAAGATCGGTGCCGCAGCACTGGCCCCCTGCTCTCTTCTTCCCAAGGTCTTCGGATTGTCAAAGCCGACATAAGCGCCAACCGCCAGATCAGGAGAGAACCCGATAAACCAGGCATCCAGACTTTTGTTGGTTGTTCCAGTTTTACCACCAAGAGGCTTGCCAATTGAACGGATACTACGCCCTGTTCCACGGAGAACTGTCCCCTCAAGCATTGAAACAACCTGATAAACCGATGCAGGATCAGCTATTTGCTCTCGAATATCCGATAAAACCGGCACAGATTGGTTATTCCATTCGCCATTGGCAACACAGGGCAGACAATCACGATGATCATGTTTAAAAATTGTTTTCCCGCGCCGATCCTGAATTCGATCTATCAACGAAGGCGTAATGCGCTTACCGCCGTTTACCAGCATGGCATATGCGGTTGTCATTTTAATAAGTGAAGTTTCTCCGGCCCCAAGTGACATAGATAAAACGGGCTTCATATTATTATCAATACCAAAACGATCAACGTATTCAACAATAGTATCCATACCCACATTTTGGGCCAGACGCACCGTCATGAGGTTAATCGATTTTTCAATACCAACCCGCATTCTGGTTGGGCCATAAAATTTCTTTTTATAGTTCCCGGGCTTCCACTTCCCAAGCCCTGCCCCCTGATCCAATGAAAAAGGTGCATCTCGAATAAGCGTTGCCGGGGTATAACCGTTATCCAGCCCGCTAAGGTAAATAAATGGTTTAATTGCAGAGCCGGGTTGACGTACCGCCTGTGTTGCCCGGTTGAAAGAACTGCGCGCGAAGGAAAAACCACCTGACATCGCCAATACACGGCCCGTATGAGGATCAATAGCAATTAACCCGCCGTTTACATCGGGAATTTGCCGCAAAGCAAAAGTTCCTTCGGGATAATCCTTCCCCTTGGATGTTTTCAAAACCGCTTCAACAAGAACAATGTCACCAACGGAAAGGACGTGGCCGGGTGTACTTGGCACGCCACCAAACCGTTGATTTTTTAACCACTTACGCGCCCACCTCAATTCGCTCATCGGGATTGTACCACGCACGCCATCGACCATCCCAATGGACACGGCTTTTTTACCCACCTCCAAAACAGCTGCCAGCTTCCAGGGCTTAGCCCCTTTCGGAAGTTCAACAGCTTCAAGATTTTTCTTCCATCCTTCAGGAGAGTCCGGGTCGAAGGTCGCCACTGGACCGCGCCATCCATGTCGCCGATCATATGAGATCAAGCCTTTGCGTAAACTGCGCTGTGCAATGTCCTGAAGATTTGGCTGCAAGGTTGTGCGAACGGACAAACCCGCTTCGTAAAGCCCTTCGTCCCCATAGAGATCAACAAGCTCGCGACGAACTTCCTCTGCAAAAAACGGTGCTTTGACAATTTCAGTACGATCACGCTTGATAACTTGTAATGGTGTTTGCCATGCAACCTCCGCTTCTTCGCGGGTAATTTTACCATTTTCCTGCATACGCTCGATCACCCAGTTTCGGCGCGCAAGTGCCGCTGCGTGATGACGGACAGGATGATAATTGGAAGGCGCTTTCGGCAGTGCGGCGAGGTAGGCAACCTCTGGAATAGTGAGTTGGTCGAGAGATTTATTGAAATAATTCAAAGAGGCCGCTGCAACACCATAAGAGCGATATCCAAGAAAAATCTCATTGAGGTAAAGGTCGAGAATACGTTCTTTTTCAAAGGCCTGCTCAATCCTGAATGTAAGAATGGCCTCTTTGATCTTACGTTCGTAAGAGACTTCGTTTGTCAGAAGAAAGTTCTTTGCGACCTGCTGAGTAATTGTTGAAGCACCGATCAGGCGCTTTCCCGATCCGATGTTTTTAACATTGGTGAGCATAGCCCGGGCGAGAGACAGAAAATTGAGACCGCCGTGGTTATAAAATTCCTTATCCTCGGCAGAAAGGAAGGCGTCTTTCACACGAGTTGGGATAGCTTCGATTGGAACATAAATACGCTTTTCCCTAGCGTATTCTTCCATTAAGCGCCCATCACCAGCATGTACACGCGTAACCGTTGGCGGATCGTAATTCGCCAACTCTGTGTGTTCTGGAAGTCCTTGGCCATACTCATAAAAAGCATAAATTATGACCCCGACCCCGGCGATTGCCATAACCACACCAAGACCAAACAGGTAACCGAGTATTTTTAGAAACTTCACGCCTAAATCCCAATCCGTCCCTCTGGTCTGGCTAAAGCCAGCAACACAGAGTGAAAAAATAAAGGGGCATCACACAATGTGCCGCCCCAAATCATTTAATCAAAACCTCTAATCAAACTTTTCCCGTCCCATACTTAACACAGCCTGCAACAGAACTGTGACCCTGATATGGCAATCCACACCTTATCAGCAAGCAATACAGGACATAAGGACACCGCTATTTACTCAGCACTTATTATACCAGAAAATCAGAATATGCTACCTATTGAAGGTTATAACTCTCCAGCTTCCCGAAATATTGATCAACTGCTCTGGTTATTGCGACGACGAGCTTTTCTCTATGGGCCGCACTTCGAAGCAATCTCTCTTCTCTTTTATTCGACATATACCCCAACTCGACAAGTACAGAGGGTATAATCGGAGATTTTAAAACAGCGAAACCCGCAGAACGGTGCGGACGCCCAAGCAGCGTTACTTCGTGTTTAAGTTCTCCGACCAGGACGTTCGCAAACTGTTTCCCCTGATTATTGGTTTCACGTTGGGCCAAATCGATTAAAATTTTGCTTACGTCCGGAGACTGCTCACTGAGGTCAAAACCGATGATAATATCTGCCTTGTTCTCTTTTGACGCCAGAGCTTCTGCCTCTTTATCAGATCCGTTTTCCGAGAGACTATAAACCGACACCCCTTTGATTTTACTCGAAGCATGTTTATTCGCATGTAAAGAAATAAAGAGATCAGCCTCGGCCTTTTGAGCAACTTCCACTCTTTGTCGGAGGGCAAGAGAAGTGTCACTATTTCGTGTCATAACCACCTTATAGCGCCCACTTCGTTCCAAAGATGCCTTCAGGCTTCTGGCGTAATCAAGCGCGAGTTTTTTCTCTTGAACACCGGACAAACCTGTTGCTCCGGGATCAACTCCTCCATGCCCGGCATCAACAACGACAACCTTTTTAGTCCTTTTCTTTTTGGCTGGAGAAGGTGCAAGCAAAGCAGGAGAAACAGGTGTAGACGCGATCTGGTTTTGTTGTTTAAGCAGTGTTTTTGAAACTATTTTCCGTTGCTGTTCGCCAGACTTGATATAATCAGCCTTTGTTACCTTGGCTATATCAATAACAAGCCGATGTTTGTGCCCTTCTTTTGGAGGGAGTAAAAACACAGATGAAATGGATATGGGATAACGCGCATCCAGAACAATACGACTGATCTCGGGCTCAAAAAGTCCAAAGCGTAGCGCCTCTACCGCCCCGGCAGCCTTGGGTACTTTATTTTTAGGAACCCGCCAATTCAACTTTGGAAGGTCAATAACAACTCTGAAAGGGTCAGGCAAAGTGAACACGCGATAGGCTGGCGCTTCTGACAGCTCCAGTACAAAACGGGTTTTGTCCGGGTGCTTTCCGATTCGAATAGCATCCAGATCCGCTCCTTGAGCAACAAAGCTCCACAAGAGTGCCAAAGTGGCAAAAACCAGACCCAAGCTCTTCTTGTAAATCAAAAACCTAACGTTCATGCGCCTCTTAACTCAATTTTCATGACAAACTAGTATCGAATTTTGGTTTATTCTAAATATGTTACAGGAAAAATCCATCACTTGCAGACCCGTATTTACCCCTATTACACAAATGAATCAAAAAAAGTGAAATTACCTTCTAGCACAGAGGCAACACTACTGTTAATCTAGTATCAGATAATTCTACGCTGGTGGTGGCCTCAAAAAGATCATCGCATAGCGTTCGCTGATGCCCCGGGAGGCTCTGCAGTCAAAAGCTGTGGATTTCGGTCTTTATATTTAAGACACCCCGGAAAGCAAGCGTATCAAGCCAATATGGCAGGGCAAGGTTTTATAAGACAACTACCCTTCCGAAACTTTTAACTTAATTGAACCGTGTTTTTTTCGGTTCCCAAGCGAGAGCGTTCCCGTAATCTTATGCGGTTATGCAGGATAATATACGGTAATGAACGCTCTTGATCATATAAATTCATCTACAAAGATGTACCGTGCGCCGCCTCCGTTATGGCTTACCGGAGGGGCTGGCCGCACGCTGGAGTTACTCACGTATGGCAAAGCGTATGTTGATCGATGCCACCCACCCGGAAGAAGTTCGGGTCGTGGTACACAACGAAAACAAACTTGAAGATTTCGATTTCGAAACACTCTCAAAGAAGCAACTAAAAGGAAACATCTATCTCGCTCGTGTAACACGTGTTGAACCATCTCTTCAGGCCGCATTCGTAGAATACGGCGGAAACCGTCACGGCTTCCTTCCCTTTAGTGAGATCCACCCGGATTATTATCGTATTCCGGTGGCTGATCGCGAAAATATGTTGGAAGGCGAGGTCGGAAACGACACTGAAGCAGAGGAAACAACCAAAGCTACACCTGCCGAAGAAGATGCTATCTCAGGTTCTTCCGACGCCCCTGAGAGTCTCGCGAAACAGCAAGACGATACCATTGAAGAAATCGCCGGTGAAACATCCGTCGAGAGCATCAATGATGACGATTCTGATTTCGTAGAGAAGACAAAATCACGCGTTAACCTCATGAAGCGCTATAAAATTCAAGAGGTTATCAAGCGCAGGCAAGTCATTCTTGTCCAGGTTGCCAAGGAAGAACGCGGCAACAAGGGCGCAGCTCTGACCACATACCTCTCACTCGCAGGCCGTTATTCTGTCCTGATGCCGAACACCAATAAGGGTGGTGGTATCAGCCGCAAGATTAGCAGCCCCAATGATCGCAAACGTCTTAAAGACATTCTTTCAGAACTAAAAATTCCTGAAGGTATTGCGGTTATCGTGCGGACAGCTGGCAGCCAGCGCACAAAGGTGGAAATTCGGCGTGACTACGAATACCTCATTCGTCTTTGGAACGAAATCCGCGAGAATACTCTTCAGTCCGAAGCCCCAAGCCTGATCTATGAAGAAGCAAATCTGATCAAACGCGCGATGCGTGATCTCTACACCAGCGATATGGAAGAAATTCTGGTTGAAGGCGAGCGCGGCTACAAAATGGCCAAAAACTGTATGCGCTCTTTGATGCCAAGTCATGCCAAAAAGGTTAAGAACTATAAGGGAATGCAGGTTCCGCTCTACCACCGTTTTCAGGTAGAGACGCAGATCGACGCCATGCATAACCCTATTGTCCAGCTCAAATCTGGTGGCTATCTCGTTATTAATCCGACCGAAGCTCTGGTCGCGGTTGATGTCAACTCTGGTCGTGCGACCAAAGAACGCCACATCGAAGAGACGGCCTTTAAAACCAATCAGGAAGCTGCAGACGAAGTTGCCCGTCAGGTCCGCTTACGTGACCTTGCCGGACTTCTGGTTATCGATTTCATCGACATGGATGATCCCAAACATAACCGTGAAGTAGAACGTCGCCTTAAGGACGCAATGCAACCGGACCGCGCCCGCATTCAATTGGGAAGAATTAGTCCTTTTGGTCTTCTTGAAATGTCCCGGCAACGCCTGCGGCCAAGCATTGTTGAAAATTCGACACTTACCTGCCCACATTGTGATGGCATCGGGACCGTTCGTACAATCGAATCAACAGCTCTCCACGTTCTTCGCGCCCTGGAAGATGATGGCATACGTCGCGGTGGCGGTAAGATCGAGTTGTTTGTACCAACAGATGTCGCGCTTTATATTCTTAATCAAAAACGTACCCGCTTGATCGAGATTGAACAACGCTACAAGTTCAACGTCGACATCAATGCAGATAATACCATTATCATTCCGAACTTCCGTTTGGAACGACTGATATCCAATAACGATGGCCCGGTTGAAGAGATCATGCCGATAGAACCGATTAAATCGGCACCGGTAAAATCTATTCGCGGCCTGAAAGAAGAACGTCCTGAACGTTCTGAACGCCCTGAACGTCTGGAACGTAGCGATAATGAAGAACGCGTTGAAGGAGACCAAAAACGCCGTCGCCGTCGCCGTCGCCGCAAAGAACGTCCAGAAAGTCAGGATGGCGAAACTGAAAGCACTCTTGAAAACCAACCGAGTGATCCGCTGAATGAAGAGCAAGTTAGCGATCAGACAAGCGCGGATAGCGATCAACATGATGATGATTACGAGGATGATGACCGTCCACGTAAAAGACGTCGCCGTGGCAAACGCGGTGGCAGAAGACGTACGCGTCGCCCAGAAAATGAACAGTCTGAAAATGAACAACTCGAGAACGATCAAACTGAGAGTGAACAGTCTGAAAACGAACGGCCCGGAAACGAGCCGGTTAAAGATTCAAATTCAGAAATTTCTTCAACGAATGACAACAATAAAACGCCGGATGCGCCCTCTGACATTTCAGCACCTGACGTAGCTGCTGCGGTTCAAGAGACCAACGTGGCTCAGGCTATTGAAGCTCCAACTGAAATCGTTGAAGAAAAGCCGAAAAGACGCAGAGCTCCTCGACGTCGGAAAGTTGTTGCGGATGATAGTGCAGAAACAACCGCGCCGACGTTAGAAAGCCAGCCTGAAGAAGCTTCGGCTCTTGACGCTGACGCTCAATCTGCCCAAGTAGCTGCCGAAGTAGCTGCGGCAGCACCCGCGGGCATAGAAGTTTCTGGGGATACAGAGGACAAACCAGCTAAACCGAAACGCGCACCGCGTAAAAGGGCGACTACGGCCACCCGACGTCCTCGTAAAAAAGCTGAAGCAAAAACTGAAGTGAGTGATGTCACTGCTGTCACTGATGTCACGACTGAAGCTCCTGCAACTGGTGATACAGACGTAAAAACGGCGGCTGTAGAGGAAAAACCAAAACGTCGGACAAGAGCCAAGGCTCCAGCCAAACCGCGAAGCACAACAACGCGCACGCGTAAAGCCAAAGCCTCGCCAACAGCAGAAGTGTCTGCAGGGAAAGCTGAGGTCACGCCAACTCCGGTAGAAACTGCCGTGGCAAGAAAAGCCCCTGTCAAGCAGTCCACGGCATCAACCCCGGTTATCAGCAAAGCTGTCACACCAGCGCCAGTGCCTTTGACACCCACGGCTCCGACAACCGTATCGACACCAACACAGGCACAGCCTGCACCAGTGAAGACAGGAACAGCCGATCCAAAGAAAAAAGGGTGGTGGAGCCGAATTACTGGCCACTAAGCCTTAAGAGTACCAACCGATTATAACTCATCCTGTAATCGGTCCTGAATAACAAAAGCCCCATGCAACTTTAGCTGGGGCTTTTGTTATTGGTCCACATCAATGATTTTTCATGAACTTACGAGACCTACAGTGAGAAGGAAGCGAAACCCTCTTCTCTTTAACTCCAGTCTTTCAGCCGTTTTATTGCCTCAAGCATGGTTTCTTCTGATCCGGCAAAAGAAAACCTCATAAAGTGATCACCGCTATAGGGGTCAAAGTCAACGCCGGGGGTCGCGGCAATACCTGTGTCATCAAGAAGTCGGCGACAGAACGCCTGACTGTCGTTTGTTCTATGACTGATGTCTGCATAGATATAAAAACCGCCATCCGCGGGGGCCAGCTTTCCAAAGCCGACGGAAGGCAGTTCGTTTAACAGGATATCTCGATTTCGCGTATATTGTTGAACGTACTCATCCAACACATCATAACAATCAAAAACCGCCGCACCGGCAATCTGAGAAAGTGTTGGCGGTGAGATGAAGAAATTCTGTGCCAAACATTCTTCCGGACGCACCATGTTTTCTGGAAGCACCATCCATCCCAGTCGCCATCCCGTCATGGAAAAATACTTGGAGAAAGAATTAATAACAAAGCTATCGTCGGTAAACTTCAGGGCTGTCGTTGCCTTCGTACCATAAGTAATTCCGTGATAAATTTCATCAGATATCAGGCGGATTTGTTTTCTCTCGCAGTATTCAACAATGTTCTTCAGGGCCTGTTCATCCAGCATTGTACCTGCTGGATTAGAAGGGCTCGCGATAATCAGACCGTCGAGATCCTCGCCCAAAGCATCCAGAAGCTCTGGTGAGGGCTGGAAGCGCTCATTGGGACCGACTTCGACAAGAACGGGCTCGATCCCCAAAGCGGTTAAAATATTTCGATAAGCCGGATAACCGGGTGCCGCCAGTGCAACCTTGTCACCAGGATCAAACGCCGCCAAAAAGGATAACAAAAATCCAGCCGAAGAGCCGGTTGTTACCATAATACGCTGGGGATCAACGACTTGATTATACAAGTGTTTATAATGTTCTGCGATACGCTGGCGCAGAACAGGAATCCCCAACGCATCAGTGTACCCTATGGCTTCGGTATCAATAGCTCTTTTCACCGCTTCAAGCACTGGCGGTGGTGCAGGTGTCACGGGTTGCCCAAGAGAAAGGTGCAAGATGTCTTCCCCGGCGGCTGCCCTTTCATTGGCAGAGCGCAGAACATCCATCACGATGAAGGGGGGAATATCCCCCCTCGACGATAACTTTAACGCCATAAATCTATCCTATGGTGAGTTAACACTTACAAACTTCTTGGGATATAGATCACCCGATACAAATCAATCAGGTCGTTTTGGCATTATTGAGCCAGGCGGCTAAGACCATATCCACGATTATCTGCAGCTGCGGTACACGTTTCTGGGTTGAATTTCAGACTCTCGGCACAATACACAGAATTCACACGGCCAAATTCTGGTGCTGGACGCGCATCATGCCCCCGCTCCTTTAGAGAGGCAACAAGAGCAGCAGCGGAGTTTTTCTCATAGAAAACCACATCCGGCTTGCCGCTGTGATGCAATCTGGAAGATTTTTCAGAATCCTTAAGGGCTTGGCCCGCCAATAAAGTGTTCGCCATGACCTTTCCAAGCGCAGAAGCACCGACGGCACCTCCGGCAGCAGTCCCGGCATAACGAGAAAATGTGGTCGGATCATTCGCAACAACAACACTAATCAATGTACCGATTCCATCCACAGAAGATCGCGGCGGCGCAGCTAAAATAACCCCGGTGTCCTGCGCCATACGGCCAGAACCAAACAACCCGTTCAGCGTAAAGCTACAAGCAACTGAATTGTTGTAACGATCAATAACGGCAAAGCCAGCCGCATAAGGATTACCAGAGGCTGCAACAGGTTGGTAAGAAAGAGAAGAAACTGGCGTTGCATGGCCTTCATCAAAGTTACTGAAATTAGCCTCCAAGGCTTCAACACCCAAGCTATCTTGAGCAGATAGCTTTCCGGAAGCGACACCACCACGGCTTGCTTGCGCTCGTTTCAGGGCTTCGACAAAAATATGCGCACGTTCTTCTGGATCCGCATCAGCATAGACATCATCCGCATTCAATTGCCCAATAAGGTGCGCAGCAACGAGAGCGCCATTGCTGTAATCACCGGAAAAATGAGCCAAATCATTCCCCACCTGGACAGAAAGAGGCTCCTCCATTGAAGGCAGATAATTGCGAATGTCATCAACGGTCAAAGGAAGGCCTGCTGCGGTAGAGGCTTCGGCAAATCGTCTGGTTAGTGGTCCGGCGTAAAGATACCCGGCACCCTGAGCCCTTAAACCGGATAACACACCCGAAAGTTCCGGTTGCGTCAAATTATCCCCTTCACGTGGCAGTCGACCATCGGCCCGGGCAAATTTACTCAAGAGCTCGGCATTAACCCCAAGACGTTTATTTGCGAGGGCCAGATCATATGCGAAAGAGCGACTGACTGGGTTCCCAAATCGTGCCAGATTCTCACCATAGGAGACCAATTTCTGCCACCGTACAGATCCATATTTAGCATGCAATGCCGCCATTACGCGGGGCGCTTTGGGAATGACACCGCCTGAGGGAGAAGATTTTGGTAAAAAGTTCGCGGCAACAGCCGTATTATCTTCTTTATTATAATAGGAACAGGTCCCTCCGGCGGCCAAACCAACACGTGATGGCATTGTGACCGACATGGTAAAATACATGGCCACAGCCGTATCAATGGCAGTGGCACCATTACCAAGAAGTTCCCGTCCCACCTGGGCTGCGCGCGGTTCATCGGCAGAGACAAGACCCGCAAATCCCTTCACAGTCTGGAGAGTTCCTTTTTCAGGCTCACTTGTTGTATCACAAGCGGAGAGTAGCAATCCCCCCAAACATACTGTTAAGATGGCCGAGCTGACTTTCGTCTTCCGGAAAAAGGTATCTTGCATTGCTGACGCTTTGCCCCCAATTGGTTATATTAAACTCTCTTAAACCTGCGAGTACTGAACGTTGTTAAAACGCCGACCCAGCCTGATTTTACGTATCATCACTCTTATTGCCACTGTTACTTTCGCGTTACCAGCAAAAGCTCAGGGCTTAAACCTGATCCGAGACGCAGAAACAGAACATGCAATTCGCAGCTATGCCACCCCTATTTTTCAAGCCGCAGGTATTAGCCCGCAGAGTGTAAAGATTTTCATCGTCAATGACAAAAGCCTTAATGCCTTTGTTACGTCCGGCAACCGTATGTTTGTGAACACGGGCCTGATCATGAAAGCCAAAACACCGTCAGAGGTGATCGGTGTTATCGCTCACGAAACCGGACACATTGCCGGGGGACATGTCGCCTTTCGTGGTGAAAGTATCGACAAGGCAATCATTACCAACATTGCCAGTTACCTCTTGGGCATTGGTGCCGCAATTGCTACGGGACAAGGAGAAGCAGCCGCTGTGGTAATTGGCGCGGGCCAAAGTTTTGCTTTGAGAAATTTCCTGAGTTACACACGCCAGCAAGAATCTTCAGCAGATCAGGCCGCTGTAAAATACCTGAGAGCAACAGAGCAGTCTCCTGAAGGATTGAGAAATTTCATGGGCCTGCTCAGAGGACAGGAAGTTCTTCTCAGTAAAAATCAGGACCCATACTTAAGAAGCCACCCGCTGACACAACAGCGTTATAATTTTCTGGAAAACCAAGTCTTAAAATCACCTTATGCAGGGAAAACCGATTCGCCCGAGACCATAGAAGCCCATAACAGAATTGTTGCCAAGTTGGTTGGCTTTCTCGAATCCTCAAGCCAAGTGTTCAGGAAATACCCGGAAGAGGACACCACACAAGCCGCCAGGTACGCTCGGGCCATATCTTATTATCGCTCTACAGATTTAGAGAATGCCTCTCGGGAACTGGATAACTTGTTATTGGAATCTCCAAACAATCCTTATTACCTCGAACTGAAGGGGCAAATACTTTTCGAGTTTGCCAAGGGAAGCGACGCCGTTCCTTATCTGGAAAAAGCATCAGAACTGGCACCGGAAGCAGCACCAATCAGGTCATTATTGGTGCGGGTACTGGTCGAGGAAAACAACCCTGTTCAAGATGATAAAGCCCTCAAACATATTACTAGAATTTTGCAGTCTGAGCCAAATAATCCAGGCGTGTGGCGTCAGGCCGCAATAATTCACGGACGTAAGGGCGATAAGGGAATGACGTACCTTGCGCTGGCCGAAGCAGCTTATGGTCGGGGTAAGTTCGAGGACGCTATCTTTCAATCCGGCAGAGCAACTGAACTACTGTCCAAAGGCTCTCCAGCTTGGTTGCGGGCATCTGATCTAAACAGTGCTGCCGATAGAAAAGATAAGCAGCGCAAAAAGGGCTCATAAATATATAAAGAGTCCGCTGCGGCTTATTTCGTGCACATTCACACCAAGAAATTATAAGTGACGCCACGTCTATTCACATGAAAGTTCTTTGCATCGTGTAATCGCTTTCCTCATACTCTTCACCTAATTTAAAAGTAGATAGAGATTTTCATAAGATGTTTCCCAAGGTTAAAGCAGCACTCGTTTCCGGCATCGTGTTAACAACAATGTTCACAGGCCATTCCCTCTATGCTCAAGAGCAAACTTTAGAGGAAACAAAGGCTTTTGAGGAAGCTGTACGGAAATATTTACTAAATAATCCAGAGGTGATTATACAGTCCCTCACCCGGTATCAGGAGCTTCAGGCCCAACGCGAAGAAGAACAGAAACAACTGTCCATCGTTTCCAGTCTGGAAGAGCTTCACAACTCCCCAGATTCGCCAGTACTCGGTAATCCAGAGGGCGATGTTGTACTTGTAGAGTTCTTTGATTATCGCTGCCCTTATTGCCATAAAGCCTCAACCATCATAAAGGCTTTGATCGATGAAGATCCCAACTTAAAAGTCGTGATGAAAGAATTTCCAATCCTCAGCCCAGAATCGACCATCGCAGCTCGCGCAGCCTTAGCGGCTGGCAAGCAAGGAAAATATGCCGAATACCATTTTGCACTGATGGATAACCCTCAAGACCTTTCTCAAACCAGACTGCGCGCGCTTGCTGAAGATCTTGGGATGGATCTGGATCAATTTACTGCTGATATGAAATCCCGAGAAATCGGCGAAGCTATTTTAAAAACTCGCCAGCTTGCACAACGTATTGGCGCTAATGGCACTCCGGCCTTTGTTGTCGGAACCAGAAGCGTTTCACCTGGCACCAGCTATGAAGTCTTTAAACAAATTATTGCCGATATCAGAAATAACAAGCAGAGCTGATTGGCAAAATTGAAGAAAAGCGGTCAAATTGTTGGTCCTGTAGATAGGTTATTTCCCTGCCTGCCTCATATTCTCGCGACATCCCAGCCACATCAGGGATAAAAAAGGCCTAACTTAGCCCGCAAAGATTGCACCGACTGCAACGCTATGTTAGGCCTAATCAATTCATTTAACTGAAATGAATGGTGTATACCGTTGCCGTCAGTGTTGCTTTTAAACGGCCCCAATTTAAATTTGTTGGGAACCCGTGAACCAGAGATTTATGGCTCTGAAACCCTTGAAGACCTTAACGCCCTGTGTAAACGACGGGCAAAGGCGCTTGGGATTTCTTTAGTATGCCAGCAATCCAACTGGGAAGGCCAACTGATAGACTGGACCCACGAAGCCCGTGGTGTTCACGAAGGTATCATCATTAACCCGGGTGCACTCACCCATACTTCTATAGGCTTACTTGACGCTCTCAAGGGGGTCAATCTGCCTGTCATAGAGGTTCATATTTCCAATATCCATCGTCGGGAAAGCTTTCGACATCAATCCTATGTTTCACAGGCCGCCGTTGGTGTCATCTGTGGACTGGGACGTCAGGGTTACTTTTTGGCGATGGATGCCATGGCAAACGTTTTAAACAGCGAACAAGAATTATAATGTCCAAACTTGAAGTAAATGAGAAGGTTATCCGCACCCTCGCCGGCTTGCTGGATGAGACGGACCTAACTGAAATTGAATACGAGGCCGACGGCCATCGTATTCGTCTGGTACGTGGTGGCACAGTGGTTCAGGCTGTTGCTCCTGTTGCGGCACCCGCCGCCAATCCAGCCGGAGCACCTGCAGCGAGTGATGGAGGCATTCCCGCGAACGCCATAACATCACCAATGGTTGGAACGACCTATCTTGCTGCGGAACCAGGCGCGCCTGATTTTGTTAAGGTTGGGGACCGTGTTAACGAAGGTCAGACACTTCTGATTATCGAAGCCATGAAGGTCATGAACCCTCTGCCAAGTCCGAAATCCGGTGTGGTAAAACAAATCCTCGTCAGTGATGGTCAGCCAATTGAATTTGGTGAACCGCTGATGGTCATTGAATAATAGCTGGCATAAGAAGGCTCCATGTTCAAAAAGATCCTGATTGCCAACCGCGGAGAAATTGCTCTTAGAATTCAAAGAGCATGCCGCGATATGGGCATCGAAACCGTTGCGGTTCATTCCACCATAGATTCTGATGCCATGCACGTGCGTTTGGCAGATGAGTCAGTATGTATCGGCCCTCCTGCGAGTAAGGACAGCTATCTAAATATTCCAGCAATTTTATCAGCAGCAACCATGACTGGTGCGGATGCAATCCACCCCGGCGTTGGCTTTCTTTCGGAAAATGCTAATTTTGCTGAGATGGTGGAAGAACACGGCTTTACCTTCATTGGTCCCTCTCCGGAACACATACGCATTATGGGAGACAAGGTTGTCGCAAAAGAGACTGCGATCAAACTTGGTATCCCGGTTGTGCCCGGATCTGACGGTGAATTGAAAAGCGCCGAACAGGGAATAGAACTCGCTGCAAAAATCGGGTACCCAATAATCATCAAAGCCCGTTCAGGTGGTGGCGGTCGCGGCATGAAAGTCGCGAACAACGACGCTGAACTTCGCGAAGGTTTCCGGCTGGCGCGAACAGAAGCAAAAGCGGCCTTTGGCGATGATGTCGTTTACATGGAAAAGTATCTCGGCACACCGCGTCATATCGAAGTCCAGCTTCTTGGTGACGGGCAGGGGAATGCGATCCATGTTGGCGAACGCGACTGCTCATTGCAGCGTCGTCATCAAAAGGTACTCGAAGAAGCACCTTCTCCGATGTTAACCGACGAAGAGCGTAATCGTATTGGTAAAATCTCTGCCGATGCGATGAAACACTTCGATTACAAAAGTGCCGGTACGATCGAATACCTCTATGAGAACGGTAAGTTTTTCTTCATTGAAATGAATACTCGTATCCAGGTAGAGCATACAATTTCCGAAGCCATCAGCGGCATTGATCTCATGCGTGAGATGATTCGTATTGCTGCAGGCGAAAAATTGTGTGTGACCCAGGACCAAGTCGTTCTCAAAGGACACGCAATCGAATGTCGTATCAATGCGGAGCACCCCTTTAATTTCATGCCGTCACCGGGACAGATTAAAGCATACCACGCACCAGGTGGATTAGGCATCCGTGTAGATGCAGCGATCTATGCCGGGTACAAAATTCCACCAACCTATGATAGTCTTATTGCCAAGCTCATTGTTCTTGGTGATGATCGTGCTGATTGCATCATGAAAACAAGACGTGCCTTGCAAGAATACGTTATCGATGGCGTAAACACTTCGATCCCGCTTCATATGGAGTTGGTGAATAACGAACAATTCCAGTCTGGTGTTTACGATATCCATTGGTTGGAAAAGTTTGTCGACAGTATTAACGAAAAATAGGGCATTTCTGGGTACTCGAGCATAGATGTTATAGGGCATAGGTGTTCATGGAGATCACAGCAGATCTGTTACTAAAAGCATATACCATTGGGGTTTTCCCTATGGCCGAAAGTCATGATTCTCTGGATTTACATTGGATAGATCCAGAGAATCGCGGCATTCTCCCCCTCGATAAAATTCACATCTCACGATCTCTCAGAAAAACGCTTCGAAAAGCCCCTTTTGAAATAAGATGCAATACGTCTTTTTCCGAGGTTCTGGAAAATTGCTCCGCCACAACGGCACACCGCCCCGACACTTGGATAAATCCTCTTATAAAGAAGATTTATACTCAGTTATTTGAAAGAGGTTTTGCCCATACGGTTGAATGCTGGCGGGATGGCCAGCTTGTTGGCGGACTATACGGTGTCTCACTTGGCGGGGCATTTTTTGGCGAAAGTATGTTCAGCCGCAAAAGTAATGCCAGCAAGATTGCCCTCATTCATCTCGCTGCTCGGCTAAAAAAAGGTAAATACAGCCTGCTCGACACCCAGTTTACAACACAGCATCTCAGTCAATTTGGGACAATTGAGATTGACCGGGAAATTTATAAGCAGTGTTTGTTTGAAGCAATGCAGGCTCCCGCCCGCTTCCCTCTGGAACTGACAAATGCAGAGCTCGAAGATTTTATCGAGAGCAATATGGGTAATCACCCGTCAATCTATTCTGACGATTGATTTCCGCCATCGGCTTCGTTCTCGGGCTCTGAATTTGTGTTATCGGCAGCACTCTCTGCAGAGACGCAATCAACAACCCACACATCGTATACAGGGTGTTCCATCGCCGATATCGCCGGAGATGAGGCAAACATCCAACCAGAGAACATTCTTTTTTTCTCCACGTTTTCTTTTACATCATCTATTTCAAGGAAAGTAGCGGACTCTGGCATTTCTTCCGGGGAACTTTTACGACAATCTCTGGTCGTGATTTCAAGGCTACCAAATTTCACGGCTTGATTTATCGGTGCCTGAAACTCAGAGACACGCGCCGTAATCTTGTTCAGCCCCTGTAGAATAGCAACTTCATAAGGAATAAGATCAGCCTGGGAAGGCGTCGCTATCAGCGCACCTGCCAGAACAAATCCCGAAATAAAAGCCGCCTTAACTAAAGTTGTCTTCATCTAAGTTACCTCAGAACGCCTAGGTTCCTGAGCCTTTGTTGCCGTAAGGGTTAACCAACTCATCAACGATTGCTTGGAGAACTTCGCGAAGCTGGTTCTCATCTCCCCCCATAAGAATGGCATCTTCCAGCGCATCCTGGGAAAGTTCTCTTATTTCTTCGAGATTCTCATTTAAGACTTTGATCTTTTCAAGGCAGGAAAGAGGCGCTCCGTTTGGCTCTCGCCAGATTGTCCGGGATGTTTTGCTATCACTCATCTTCAATCACTCTTCCCAGCTCTTTTTCTGTGGCATTTTCTGGGGTATTTTTCTGGAGTATTTTTCTGGGACACTTTTCAATTCGCCCCTCAGAAAACAGATGATTATTCGGAATCTGCAGAAGAGAAAACAAAGCGGCCAAGAAGATCCATAAGGTTCACAGCGCCTTGAGTATCGTCAATCAATCCTCCCGCCTCTATGTAGGCATCATCCCCACCCGGCTCAAGACTGACAAAACTACCACCAAGCAAGCTCTCCGTCAGAATACGGGCTGACGTTCCTTTAGGTAACTTGATCTCTTCATTAATCCGGAGCGTAACAACCGCAAAATAAGTATCTTTATCAAGCTCCTGGCTCAGAACCGTACCGACCTTAACGCCGGCAATTTTCACATCTGTTCCAGATACAAGACCACTAGCATTATCAAACTCGGCAACAACCTCATAGCCCCCGGCAGAACCTGTTGAATTGTTGCTAAAGGCATAGAAGCCAAAGGAAACTGCGACAAGCAATACCAGCCCACCGATAATCGTTTCAACAATACTTCTATTCATGCAATCACCTGCGAAGAAAAGGTCGGAAAAATTCAGTAAATAGCTTTAATCCAAAACTATTCGTTTTGAGCAAACCTTAAAGAAAGAACCTACTCAGGTTGCCACGCATCATAATCGCCAGATACACGGGGACGTTCTCCGGCTTTAAGAGCACTCCCTTGAGGGCGATAGGCTTCGGCAGTCCCGGTTTTATTTGGCTCGTGTTTAAGCTGCCAATCGTGTTTGGCATAACCACCTTCGGGAGGAAGATCATTGGTTGTATGGTGTATCCATGCATGCCAGTCCGCAGAAATTCGGCTGGCTTCTGATACACCGTTATAAATCACCCAACGGCGCTCGGAGCGCAGGCTATTTGTATGTACGGCACTGCTACCCTTGGTGCGGTAAAATTTGTTGCCATCGTTATCCTGTCCAACAAGCTCGCCTTTGAGCCATGTAAACAAACGAGTTCCAAGAGGAGTTCCAGCCATTTCTCTTCCTTAATCGGGCGATGCCCATTCTATCTTTAGCAGTTATGCCATAAAGGCATTCTCTATTCAGTTAACAAAAGCCCGATTAACTTTCGTGCTTTCATAGAGGTTCTGGCTGAATATTACACTGCAACCTCTTTCAGTCCAGCTTAAAGGGCGTAAAAATGTCGTAATTTTCTTCTTGTTATAACTCAGCAGTTCCCTCGGGCGGAAGAAAAAGTCCGTTACTTTCAAGTACAGCTTTCCAATCCCCCTCATCAAGCTCATATCCCTCTTGCGCAATATCCCGGTTCCGGGCCTCAAAATCAGCTGGATTATACAACCTTGCCGGTGTGGCCTTGATACCTGCTTCCAGTCCTTTGATGATATTTTCATAGAGATCAGGCAGGTCCAGGCAGAGAAGCGTACAGCCAGGAAGAAGGGTTTCCGTTTTTGACAGAACACTCACCAGTAAATCTCCGATGTTTTCTGGTGCAATGCCCTGCATAAACGCATCGTGGGAAACCGGCAGACCGTAAAGCTCGATATGAAGAACTTCATCCTTTCCAGGTACACCAATAATACCACGGGTATGGCCGTATATTTCAGTGAGTAACTGGCCCTCTTCACTCAAGGGACTTTCAACGAAAGAGGCAAAACAGGCATAACCCTTCTCAACGGCCTCTTCAACCAATTGCCCGACGCCAATCAAATCACAGGTATCAGATATCACCGAAAGACCGATGCCTTTTTCCTTTGCCTGAATAAAGGCCTTTTCCAAAGCCAAAGGGCCTGCAACAGCCAGAGATTGCCCCCCCGCATGGAGAAAGGAAATATTTTCTTTCTCTGACCTTAACTCTATCAAGTTCAGATCAGTCTTAGTGAAAGCCTCGCTTTTTCGCGCAAGAAACCGTACCCCACAGCGGTGAATACGTTCAGCCCATTGAATCATTGCCGAGGCGCGATCAAGAGTGATGTCCTGAGCACCCCGTGCTTCCAGGCAGTCTTCAAGTTTGTCTTGAAAATCGAGTAAAGGTACCTTCATCCACCAATCTTTCGCTAACTCCTGAACCGAGCCATCCTTTACCATAGAGCCACGAGATGTACACGTGCTTAAGCGATTCCGTGCCTGTGAACGCCCCCCATTCAGCATCCTCCCAAAATGGCTGTGCAGAAAATTATCAACGAAGTAGGTAACTATGGGACCAAGACAATTTCATCGTATCTTCTCAGTTGTTGACTTTTCCTTGCCGCCTCGGCCCGAACAGTTTTATCTGTCTGGCTTAAGTGTCAGAAAATTGACAAAAACGAACCCGGAAGAACATCCGGTTGTTTGAGTGAGTACAGATCTTGAATAAAACGGAAATCATCCCGAAAACAAGAAAAGTTCCCGGGACAGGGATGTTGACCGGTATTATCGGCGGTATATCCTTTGGGTTGATCACGCCAATCTCGCCCCTCGCCAATGATGCCGGGAGTTCACCGATGACCATTACCATCATTCGGTTTCTTCTCGGTGGGTTGCTTATGGGACTTATCCTGCTTTTCACCCGGGGGAGCTTTCGTGTTCCCAAAGGAAAACGTCTCCCCCTACTCGCGATGAGCTTTCTCATTTTCACGGTGACCGTTTTTTATCTGTCCGCCGTTGTTTATATTCCTGTCAGTCTGGCCGCCATTCTTTTTTACACCTACCCGATTATTGTCACGGTAATAGATCCTCTTTTGCAACGCCGCTTACCAAGTGCGGCCCAACTTGGACTATCGCTGTTGGCATTTACGGGGATTGCCATTGCGATGGGCCCTTCGATTGATAACCTCGACTGGCGCGGAATAGGATTTGTCGCCCTCGCCTCGCTATCCATATCTGGCACTCTGATCATCAGTAGAAAAGTTGTTTCAGAAGTCGATAATCTTACGATCGTCTTTTACGTGAACATCATTGCGATCGGTTTTGCATGCCCCTACCTGCTTTTAGGCAGTGACGTTGCTGTTAGAGAAATACTGCAAGAGATTACGCCGGGCACGATATCCGGTCTGAATTATGCCGTCCTCATAGCTGGGCTTTATCTCTTGGCTACCCTTGCACAAATAGCCACTGTTGGCTTTGTTGGCCCCGCGCGAACAGCAATGCTTTTCAATATCGAACCCGTCGTGACAATCCTCGCGGCGGTTGTTCTCTTGAACGAAAGCCTGACCAACTTGCAGACTATCGGCTCTTTGCTCGTTTTATCGGCTGTCGTTCTCTCTTGCTATCGCCCTGTGAGAGTCTGAATACTCTGGCTTAATACTTCGTATAAAATACAACCCATTGGGGCACCATCAAAGATCGAGGTTTCGTTTTGCCCAACTCGATCAAAGAACTACAGCCCTATAGCCGCAACGACACAGGCGGCTTTCTCTGAGGTTCGATTTCATATCTCTGACACGAATCGGTAACGAATCAAGATTACATTTAAAGGGTATTGTTGAGCGATAGATTCGCCTCCACGAGGTATTTTATTTCCATGATTATTTAAAAAGAAAACAACATTTTACATATGTACAGAAGAGGTTGATTTACCCACTATTTTTCAGGAAAACCAAATTCTCTTCTCTCTCTATCAACAAGTTTATCCACAGGCTTATCAAGATCCTTCTAAGCACAAAATGTGGTGTCAATACGCAAAAATGTGATGACGAAAACTAAATATTGTGGTTAAATAATCCCAGATCAACAAAATGTGCTTCTCTTCGCAGAAAACCGCAGAGTCCTGAGACTTGCGGACCTAGTAATATGAGTGAGCTTTGGGACAGGATATCAACACCCTGTTCCGGAGCTTAATTAATGAGTCTTGTTATATTTAAAGGGGATACGGCATGCGCATCGCACGTCGCTTTACGGAAACCGGGAAAGACGTCTATGACGCCATTGAGTTTCGCACCACCACAAGCGAAATCAAAAACCCGGATGGCTCTATCGTTTTTCAGGCAAAGAACATTGAAGTTCCAGCCAAATGGAGCCAAGTGGCTTGCGATATCATCGCGCAAAAATATTTCCGCAAACGCGGCATCCCCCAAAGGCTTAAAAGAATAGAAGAAAATTCTGTCCCGTCTTGGTTGTGGCGTTCAGAACCTGATCACGATGCAATGTCCGACATCCCCGAGGACGAACGCATCATCGGCGAAACTTCTGCGAAACAGGTTTTTGACCGTCTTGTTGGCACATGGACTTACTGGGGTTGGAAAGGTGGTTATTTCGATAGCGAAGAGGACGCACAGACCTACTTCGACGAAATGCGCTATATGCTGACCAACCAGATGACCGCACCGAACTCTCCACAGTGGTTCAACACAGGTCTTCACTGGGCCTATGGTATCGACGGTCCCGGCCAAGGTCACCACTATGTGGATTATCAGTCAGGCAAGCTTACCAAGTCCAAGTCCTCTTACGAGCATCCTCAACCGCACGCTTGTTTCATCCAATCCGTCGGTGATGACCTTGTTAATGACAACGGCATCATGGATCTTTGGGTCCGTGAAGCACGTCTGTTCAAGTATGGCTCTGGTACTGGCACCAACTTCTCTCGTGTTCGTGGTTCAGAAGAACCTCTATCCGGTGGTGGTAAATCTTCCGGCTTGATGAGCTTCTTGAAAATCGGCGACCGTGCAGCTGGTGCTATTAAATCAGGTGGCACGACACGTCGTGCTGCCAAGATGGTTACTGTCGATCTGGATCACCCGGACATCGAAGAGTTCATCAACTGGAAAGTTATCGAAGAACAGAAGGTTGCTGCTCTCGTTGCCGGCTCAAAAATTTGTCAAAAACACCTGACAAAAATTATGGCCGCTTGCAATGATGAAGAGCTTGACGATAAGGACCGCATCGATCCCCGTAAAAATACCACACTGAAAGCAGCCATTAAAACAGCGCGTAGCCACGAAGTTCCCATGAGCTACGTTCAACGTGTTCTCCAGTTCGCACAACAGGGCTTCACAAACATTGAGTTTGACACCTACAACACCGATTGGGACTCAGATGCCTATCTGACGGTTTCCGGCCAAAACTCAAACAACTCTGTCCGCGTTTCCAATGGTTTCTTCCAAAAACTAGAAGAAGACGGTGACTGGGATTTGATCCGTCGTATCGATGGCAAAGTACATAAAAGCATCAAGGCCCGTGAACTCTGGGATCAGGTGAACTATGCAGCCTGGGCCTGTGCAGATCCGGGCATCCAGTACGACACCACGATCAACGAGTGGCACACCTGCCCGAAATCAGGTCGTATCAACGGCTCCAATCCTTGTTCGGAATATATGTTCCTGGATGATACTGCCTGTAATCTGGCATCCATGAACCTCATGACCTTCCTGCGCGAAGACGGTAGCTTCGATATCGAAGCTTATACCCATACAACCCGCCTTTGGACCATTGCCCTCGAGATCTCCGTGATGATGGCTCAGTTCCCGTCCAAGGCGATTGCGCAATACTCTTACGAATTCCGTACTCTGGGTCTCGGTTATGCCAACATCGGCGGCATGCTGATGTCCACAGGCGTATCTTATGATTCTGCAGAGGGGCGCGCAATCTGTGCTACTCTGAGCGCGATCATGACCGGTACAGCCTATGCGACGTCTGCTGAAATGGCGGGTGAGCTCGGTGCCTTCAAACGCTACGATCTAAACAAAAAAGACATGTTGCGTGTGATCCGTAACCATCGCCGTGCTGCTTACGGTGAAGAAGCTGGTTATGAAGGCCTGGAAATTAATCCTGTTCCAATCGCAGCAAGAGAGTGCCCGGATCAGGCACTGGTTGCGGCGGCAAAATCTGCTTGGGATGATGCCCTCGCCCTTGGTGAGAAACATGGGTTTAGAAACGCCCAGACAACCGTTGTTGCCCCAACTGGCACCATCGGCCTTGTTATGGATTGTGATACCACAGGGATCGAGCCTGATTTTGCACTTGTTAAGTTCAAAAAGCTCGCGGGTGGTGGTTACTTTAAAATCATCAACCGCACTGTACCTGGCGCCCTGAGCAATCTCGGTTACAGTGATGCGCAAGTTGATGACATCATCAAGTTTGCCGTTGGCCATGGCACTTTAAAAGATGCCCCTGCGATTAATCATGACAGCCTGAAAGCCAAAGGCTTCACTAATGCGTCGATCGATGTGATCGAAGCAAGTCTCGGCAGTGCCTTTGATATCAAGTTCATCTTCAACAAATGGACTCTCGGCGAAGAACTCTGCACCAAGGTGCTTGGTTTCACTGAAGCTCAGCTCAATGACATGAACTTCGATATGCTGAAAGAACTCGGTTTCAGCCGTAAAGATATCGATGTTGCGAATGTCTATTGTACAGGTTCGATGACGCTTGAAGGTTCACCGCATCTTAAAGACAAGCACCTGCCGATCTTTGATTGTGCGAACCCTTGCGGCAAAACCGGCAAGCGTTTCTTGTCTGCAGAAAGTCATATTCGCATGATGGCCGCATCTCAGCCGTTCATTTCCGGTGCGATCTCCAAAACCATCAATATGCCAGCAAACGCGATAATCGAAGATTGTAACGATGCTTACATGCTGTCCTGGAAACTTGGCCTGAAAGCCAATGCTCTCTACCGCGATGGTTCCAAACTGTCACAACCGCTTTCATCCGGTGTTCTTCTCGACCTTGACCACGATGATGAGGATGTCGCAGAGGCTTCCACTTCCAAGCGTGTAGAAATTGTTGCAGAGCGCATTATCGAACGTGTGATCGAAAAAACCATTACAGAGCGCAAAAAACTGCCTTCACGTCGTAAAGGTTACACTCAAAAAGCCATCGTTGGTGGTCACAAGGTGTATTTGCGTACCGGTGAATACGAAGATGGTGCCTTGGGCGAAATTTTCATCGATATGCACAAAGAAGGCGCCGCCTTCCGCAGCCTGATGAACAACTTCGCCATCGCGATTTCCATCGGCCTGCAGTACGGCGTTCCTTTGGATGAATTCGTTGAAGCTTACACCTTCACCCGTTTTGAGCCATCAGGGATGGTTGAAGGCAACGACGTGATCAAGATGGCAACCTCCATCCTTGATTACCTCTTCCGCGAGTTGGCTGTTTCCTATCTTGATCGTAATGATCTTGCCCACGTTGTACCTGCAGATATTCTACCGGATTCACTTGGTAAAGGTACGGGGGAAAGCAGTGCACCCGCAGCAGAAGACGCCGTTGTAGAAACCGTACGTCGCGTTGCCTCTACAGGTTACGTTCGCAACAAGCTGATGGTCGTAAACGGAGGGCGTACACCTGATGAAGTTGTTTCCGAAGTGAAGCAGAAAGTCGTCAGAACGCCGGAAACAGAAACAGTTGGCGAAACGGTCGTAACCAAAGCGCCAAACCAGCGTAATGAACGAGTTCGCGAAGCCCGTATGAAGGGCTACGAAGGGGATTCCTGTCCTGAATGTGGAAACTTCACGCTGGTCCGAAACGGTACTTGCCTGAAATGTGATACCTGTGGAGGTACGACAGGTTGCTCCTAAATCAGGAGCTTAAGGATCAGCCGTAGTGAGGTATGGCTGATAGAAGTGCGGTGAGCGCGACCGGATTATACCCTGTGTCGCATCCCGCTTCTTCGCAGCAAAAAGGGTGGCTTCGGCCGCCCTTTTTGTATTTTCACTTTCTGTTTCATCTGCTGATATTGCTCAAAGCATGCTCTTGATCGCACGATCCCAGGTGGGTTCAGGGGAAAATTCTTGTGCCAGAAAATCGATCAAGCAACGCACCCTTCGGGGTAAAGATCTGTTTTCTGCATAGACAGCATAAACAGCATTATCGGACCACTCATGGTCTGCAAAAAGCGGGATGAGCGTCCCCTTCATGATCGAGGGGTAAGTGATGAATGTGGGCTCCAGAATAACACCCAGTCCCGCTTCTGCTGCGTCGCGTAAAATATCTCCATTATTCGCCGCAAAGCGCCCGGCTATATTTACGCGGCCTTTCGTCCCGTCTGGTCGGACGAAAGGCCATGAGGTCTTTGAGCGAGATGTCCGATACATCAACCCGGGAAACGCCGAAAGATTTTCAGGACGATTTGGTCGACCGTTCTGCTCTATAAACTTTGGACTTACACAGGGACAATGGCGAACCTGGGTCAACTTTTTCGCAATCAGCGCGCTATCTGCAAGACGCCCGATCCTGATTGCAAGGTCAAAACCTTCGGCGATCAAATCAACCCGTCGGTCACTCAACTCCGCTTCCATCATGACCTCTGGGTGGAGGATCATAAACCGCGAGAGCACAGGCCCCAGATGCATCGTGGAAAAAGTCAGAGGCGCTGCAATTCGGATACGGCCAACCAAATCCCCCTGACCATCGGCCATGGC